>Ga0255052_10000170_pt1 | contig 49394 bp, 46 predicted proteins | sample JV7_2_21_MG_FD_188632 | JGI IMG/M metagenome (GOLD analysis project Ga0255052, IMG submission 188632) | Seawater microbial communities from Jervis Inlet, British Columbia, Canada - JV7_2_21 | ecosystem: Environmental > Aquatic > Marine > Inlet | place: Canada: British Columbia | collected...
TTTCATAACATTCCAATCACATCCATGCCTCTCCGTCAGATCGTAAAGCATATTAATATACACCACCTTCATATATCCCCAGTTGTTCCCGCCATATTTAATGAATTCTGCCTCCTTTGCGGTGCAAATTTTTTCGTATGGAGCCTTGGGCAATGTGTCAATCACTTCCTGTGCTCTTTTTCTATATTCCGCTGTATTTTTTGGAATTCCTATAATATTCCTGTTGGGGCTTGCAGCATCTTCACTCGCCCTTACCATGGTCAAAAATTCGGGCGAATGCATTATGTATAAATTTGGGTTTTCCTCTTGCATAGACTCAGTTGCACCAGGAAGAATCGTTGATTTAATAACAACGCTTGCTCCCTTTTTAGGAATAGAGAGCACACTTCGTACTATGGAATCATCGAATCCACTTGGTGTTGTCGGTGTTGGAACAGCTACAAAAACAATGTCGCATTTTTCTATCTCCTTTCTATTTTTTGAATATTTCTTGCTTCTGTCATAGCGAACAATATTTATTCCGCGCTTTTCAAAATCGTCGGCATAGTTCTTTCCAATGTACCCTTGTCCTATAAATCCTATTTTTTTATTCATAACACCATTTAAAACTATTACTATATTTTTCTAAAAACTCTTCTTTGGACAAAGCTTTCCCCCTGATTGCCCCATAAGCTTTGTTGCTTAGGCTAAGAAGTATATCCTTGTTTAGAGCTCCACTCAATATCTTGCGCGCAAAACACTTTTCATCACCAACAGGACAAATGTATATATTTGATTCATTCAAAGATTCGCCCACTACTCCAACTGGCGTCGTAATAATCGGACATTTTGAGGCGGCAGCCTCAACAAGACTAAGGCAATATCCTTCATAAATAGAAGTGTTCAAAAATATGTCAGCTGTTTTTAAGTATGACAAAACATCATCTTGCCACCCCTCAAATATAACCTTATCGCTTAAGTTAAGTTTCTTCACTAATTCTTCAAGTTCTTTTCTTTTTTCACCATCTCCAACAATAATCAAGCCTGCATTTGGCTTGGACCCCATAACCAACTCAAATGACTTAATTGCTGTTTCAACACCTTTAACCGCTTCAAGCCTAGATAACATGAGTGCTATAAAATCAAATTGCGGATATTTGTCATGAAGATTAAAAGAAGATTTATGGGCGTAAATTTTTTCCACATCTGTATAAATAGGAAGTATAAATGGTTCAAAAGATAGATTGAAGTGCTTCCCAATAGAAGTAGCAATACGTTTTGAGACCACTCTAATACAGTTGGCTCTTGGTATAACTTTTTCTGCAATCTTCCGACGTATAGAATTTAGTTTATTTTCAACTAAAAAATTGGGGTTCAAAAAATCGCCATGTATTTGAACGTGGAGTTTTGTTTTAAATTTTTTCTTAAACGAAAGTCCTACAAGCCCTGCTTCGAATGGATCTTGAACAGTTACTATTGTGTTGTTATTTTGTTCTATACTCCTCTTGCTAAAAATCCTCCTGCCCACAAGCTTCGCGTCAAAATCATACAAAAATTTGTGCAAAGAGTTTGTTGCGTGAAGTCTTATGTTAGGAGATACATGAATAACGTCTTTTGAAAGATTGTGTTTTTGAGTAGTGAAGATGATTATGTCGAGTTCTTGAAATGCACTAGCATAGTCCAGCATACGCATGTGAGCCGCGCTTTTTTCATCATAAAGCTTCCTCTCCGACCCTACCATGACCCCAAAAGGTATGATATTGTTGGTCATATGAAGGCCCTGTTGCGCAACATTTTGCTTACTATTTCTTATTTTCTTGGTATTCATATCCTATTTAGAAAGCACCAAAAATCAATGCTTTCTATACTACTTTACCACGGCGTCGCTCCAAGGACAGATTCTGGCATATTTAATTATAGAAAGAAATTTGTAACCCCAGAGAGTTTTGATAAACATATTTCTTATCTGAAAAAGCACTATACTCTTCTTGACCTTGATAAAGCCGCAAGAGCTCTCCAAAACGGAGAAGAATTGCCCCCATATCCCTTAGTCATTACCTTTGATGACGGATATAAGAACACGCTTGAGTTTGCTGCTCCTATACTACAAAAACACAATGCACCTGCCACGATATTTGTTGTAACTAATTATATAGACAAAAAGATACCCCTCTGGGTTGATAGACTGGAATATGTGATTGGTCATGGGAAAGATTATGCAAATAAAACATATGCAGAAAAAATTGCCGTCGATGACAAAATACGAAATGAATTAAAAACCATGACAACACATAAGCGCGAGGAGAGGTTGCAGCAACTAGAACAAGAAAATAAAATTTCACTAACATCTTCTGAGGAAACGCTCTATGCGCCAATTAGCTGGAAAGAAATGGTAGTTGCTAGCGAAGACGGCATTAACTTTGGTGCGCATACCGAAAATCATCCCATACTCACCAAGCTTCCAATAGAAGAAGCGCGAACCGAAATTGGCGCCTCACTTCGAGCGCTAGAGCGACATGTTAAAAAGTCATCTAAAGTATTTGCGTACCCAAATGGCCAACCTTCAGACTACAATGAGGATATTAAGCGCTCTGTAAAGGAACTCGGTTTTATTGGAGCTCTGACAACAGTTCCCGGCACCAGCACCATCGACACAGATATGTACGAATTAAAGCGCTACACTATGGACGGCACCAATTCCATGATATCGTTTACGATGCGATTGACTGGAACTTTAGACTGGTTTAGAAAGTTGTTAAAGATATAGGTAATATTTTTTATGAAAGACACTGCTAAGGAAGTAGATTTTTTTGATAGAACAAGCAAGTCCTATCTGAAAACATATGACGCAGAAAATACTGAAGGCTATTCTTTCCGCATCAGGCGCGAAAAAGTAGAAAAACTAATTGCAGGAGACAACGAAGGTAAAATGTTGTTAGACATTGGATCAGGGCCCGGAATTATGATAGAGATCATTCTTCGCAATGGATATAATGTTGTTGCGGCCGATGCTGCACCAAACATGATTGAGCTTACAAAAAAGCAATTCCAAGGTAATCCAAAAGTAGAATTTTTGGTCACAGATGCTAGAAACATTAGAAAGCCCGACAATACCTATGACGCTGCAACCGCTATGGGGCTTGTTGAATATTTTGAGGAAGATGACGATTACTATAAAGAGATGGCGCGCGTTATAAAAAAGAACGGATTTCTTATAGTAACTTATCCAAATATGTTCTCGCCGTGGAGACTCTTTAACCGAGTGGCTCTATGGATTATTCGGCCATTGCGCAAATTATTTGGCATAGACACAAGCCACAAAGACAACAACATACGACACAAAGAGTACACTATAGGAGGAGTAAAAAAACAGCTAAAAAAGTACGGATTTGAAGCAGAAAGCGCTATTTATTACAATTTTAAGCTCATCCCATATCCTTTTGATAACTTGCTCGGAAAAATAACTGTTAAGCAGTCACAGATATGCGAAAAGCTCGATTCAACACCATTTAAATGGTTTGGCACTGCTTTCATAGTAAAAGCAAGAAATACAAACTAAATTAGGAGCTCTTTTACCAAGGCTCCAGTTGCGTTCTCAATATTAAAGCGCCTTACTTTTGTGCGAGCGTTTTGTGTGATTTTCTCAGTAAATGCTTTATCACTTAGAAATTTACCTATTGAATTGATAAGTTCTTTCTTATCACCAAGAGATACTAGTGTTCCATCTTTGCCATCACTTATTATCTCAGGATTACCTCCAACATTTGTTGTCAGAACAGGCGTACCTATTGCCATCGCTTCAAGCAAAAGGTTTGGGAATGTCTCATGCCGTACATTTTGTACAAGCACATCTGCTGCTTTTATATAACCGTACAAGACTTCCTTTGGAAGCACTCCTGTAAGTAAAACTTGCTTCTCAAGACCTTTTTTCTTAATAAGAGTTTCAAGCGCTTCACCTTCCTCACCACCACCGACAATAACAAGTTTAAAGTCGGGATATTTTTTTAAAATTTCCGGCGCACACAGTATCAACTCCTTAAAGCCCTTAAGTGGAATGAGCCTTCCAACACTAATGGCAATTTTCCCACTCCAGTTCATCATTTTTCGTAGTACGTTTTTCTTTGCAATATTCTTTGGCTCTTTAAATCCATTATAAATTACGACAACTTTATCGCCTTCTATCCCCCACGCTTCTATAACCTTTTTCGTATACTTACTTTGTGTAAACACTTTTGACGCATTTCTTGCAACAAGAGTTTCAATTTTTCGAAGAACTTTTATTGGGGTTGGGTATGAATCCATCTTGGAAACATATTCAAGTGGAGTCTCTGTAATCGAGTATTTCAAACTAGCCATTTCCCACGCATAATCTCCGCCAAGACGAAGTAAGAATTTTTTACGCAATATCTTTGAAGCAATAAGTGCGGGGAGCCCTGTACTGACTGGATCAAGTGCGTAAATTACATTTACACCAAAAGCGCTCTTTAGAAGTTTGAAAAAATAGATTAAATGGCTTATCCCTTTTGGATATCTCCGCACGGGGCCAAAAGAAACTACCCTAACCGCAATATCGTGTTTTGGCAGTTCTTCCTCTATTTGTCTAGTATACGTAGCTGGACCTCCAATATCTGGAGGATAGATTCCTGTGGCAACCAGAATAGTCAGTTTTTTTGCTCCTTTTTTCATCCCGATAGTAACAGGTCACTGTCAATATATGACGATTACCCTGTAATTTAACTCCTTGTAATACCCGGCCTTGGTGCGTTCAAATAATCCCCTAGTGACCGTGGTTACTATCGGGATTCATACGCTCACCATACTATAACCTAAAGCTTAGGCAAAGGTTTTACAGTTTTTTGCGTATATTGTGCCGAAGTTTTTGAGGAATCGGGAGCCCCATTGCCGCAACAAATTTGCTGACCCTCTTAAGCGTAGTTACTACAAAAATGTAGTAGGCTGACTGAACCTTAACTAATGGAAGAATGCCTTTCATAATTGCACCATCTGAACGTATTGTGATTTGCTCATTCTTTAGGACAAATTCGCCTTTCTTTAGCTCCTCTAGTATATATTTAGCGCTATTTGGAGCTTCCACCATAATAGATGGTCCCCCGATGTGTTCTTTTCGATGAAAGTCTAATCCTGCAAAAGCAACCGCTTCTTGCCCTCTCTCTCGAAGTCCAGATAAACTATTTAGTACTTTCATTCGTGGAGCACGCTTGCCATCATAGTGTGAATTCCAAACTTCTATCCCATCTATTACAGCTTTTATTGCATCATACAAAAGATATCTATTTTTATGCGGATGAGCCCATATTGCAATCTCTGCGTGCTTCTTCCACTTCTTTAAATCTTCTGCGGAATTTTTTCCATTTTTTACAAAATGATTAACGCCAATCATTAATATGTGAGCATCTCTATAAGGAACCTCAAACCCTGGAATAAAGGTAAATTTTTCATCTGAGAGGTTATGACAGTCTTTAATAAATTTTTCTGCGTTATTTGGCTCAATAAAGTCTGAGTGTTCTGTAAGAAGAGCGAATTCGATGTTCTTTTCTATTAAAAAATCTCTAAGTTCTCTAATAGAAAGTGTTCCGTCATATGAATATTTTGTATGTAAATGCGATACGCCTCTCAAAATCATGGGAGTCTCTGCTTAATAACGTCAACAATCTCCATTAGGAATGGTTTCATGTCATTTTTTTGTATAACATCATAGCGAACTTCACCAGTACCCAAAAAAACATTTATCGCTTCGAAGCGAGCAGGATAAAGAGTGTCCCGCATTTTGTCACGCGAAAACAATACTCGCAGTAAATGTCGTACATCTCCCAAAAAATGTCTAGATGTGACACCAATCTTATACTCCTTACATTTAACCTGTTTTCCTTGAGCAAGCTCAAAATACATATAAGGAAAGTCTACACCCGCAAAATATGCCAGAGGAAGTGAGCCCCAAAATCTTCCATTAATTTCCATAAGTGTTGGTTCTTTTGTTCTTTTATTTACTTTAAACTCAACCATCATAACCCCGTGCCACGAAAGTGCGCGCGCAAGTTTTATTGAATTTTCTCTAATTTTTGTTGAAACCTCATCTCCTCCTATTGTTTTTTTCACAACTGAAGCCCCCCCTCTTGGCGACATAGAGCGTATCCTCTCGTGAACACACAGTGCTCGAACGTCGCCCTTATCAACAAGAAGCTCTACTCCATATTCTTTTCCTTTTAGGAGACGTTGAATTAGAGGCATCTCACCGGATTCTGTAAACTTTTTTGCGGCATATCCCGTTAAATCGCCTGGATTATACTGTATTGTTACTTCCCCAACGTATCCTTTGCCGTCTTTCCAGTATGCGCTTCGTTTTGGCTTTACTATAGCTGGATATTTTAATTCTTTGGATAAGGCTGAAATTTCGTCCAAGTCATCAAGCGCGTGAGTGGTGGGTATTTTTATATTAAGACTTTTTGCAAGTTCTAGTGTCTTGCTTTTGTCAGAAGCCTGCTCCATTTGTTCAGGACTACTCATTAAAAATGTGGCCACTTTACTTAATCTGTCTCTGTGACGCATCAGCGGAGCAAATGTTGCATCAGAAAATACATACAAAAGAGGTTTGTCGCCTAGGCGTTCTGCTTCACGTTCAAGTTCATTAACAAATTTTTCCTTGTCCTTTAATGGAGAAGTGTATATGAATGATTCTCTAGTATATACACTGTGAAGTGCGGCCGCGGTACTTCTTTCCGCCCCAACAGAAAACTCAACTCCCTTGGGACCAAGAGAGCGAACCGCACAAAGTGCGCTTTTTAAATGTCCGTCAAGAATTATTGCTTTCACGCTTAGAGGTTAGTTAGTGAGCGAAGCGAACTTACTAACTCTTGTGTCTCGAGTCGTCGCTATGCTGTTTCTAATAAATTGGTTTCTAAATTTTCTCATGTTTCTAAAACATCCTACAAATCGCGCGAACGAGAGGAATGCTACCACTATCACTTTCCTTCATCAGTACTAACCTTCTCACACCCCTCTGCAACGCGCTCCATAGTATTTATTTCGATTTCTCCTGCATCTTGCATTTCTTTTGCTTTTTCCAAAATACTTTCCAGAATTTCAAATTGTGTATTTGTATCATGTGAAAAATTTGAAGGATGAAACCACAAATGAAAAACTTTTCCTTTCTTTTTTGCTTGCCCAAGGCCACGTACAGCTTTAGCAACCATTGTGCCTTTTGTAATAAATTTTCTTGGACCATTCCTGCTAAGAAGAAGCATGGAGTCAGGAATTTCTACAAGTCCGTGTATTGTGTTGCAGGGATTTACGGCTCTGCCTACTGGTAAGTAGTAATCTATAAGATGCGCTAACCGTTTTATTTTTCCCTTATAATTGTCATACCATTTTTTGCTAATACCACGATAATTTGTAAAGCCGTTTACTTTCAAATGCCTGTGGTAACCTTCTACATTTCTTGGAAAAACAAAAGAAGTAAGTGGCAGGTCGTGTACACGATGCACTCTGCCTAAATTTTTTAGATCCGCCTTGATTGACTCCTCGCTTGTGTTTTGTTCATCATACAAAATGTGTGCATACGAGTGACTTGCTATATCGTGCCCAGCTGAGCTCAAACGAATCATAGAAGCTAAGTTTTCAGTATCAAACCAGAGAGTGTCTCTATATTCATGTTTTACTGGATGGTTTTTAAACCAATCTCTCTCTTCTCCTTTGTGAACTGGGCGAGGATATTCAGGATGTGGTGTGCCGTCTTCGCCCCACGGACAGCCTCTATCTATTAAATGCCCAACAAGTGCCCAAGTTGTGGGTATGTTGTATTTTTCAAAAATTAACAAAAGTCTTCGTACGATTAATACTTCTTCACGAATTCTTTTTTCGTCCATTAAAGAAAGCTCTTTATCAACATACCCCCAAGCAAATTCATGATCAATGGATATAACAAATTGTCCTATTTTGGCCATATTACTATTAATAATAGCAACTTTTTCCTGCTCTGCCAGGTTATATCTTAGGCCCCGTCTTGCATGCTAAAATGATACGTATGAAAATCCTCATTATTACCCCTCTTTACCCTCCTGATACAGCCATTTCAGCTGTTTATATAAAGGAACTGGCAAAAAGACTTGCAGGAGACCATGAGGTTACTGTCGCCACCTATGGACGGATTCCTGAGAAAATTGAGGGGGTGAGGATAGAAACGGCCAATAAACAAAGACCTCTCTTTATTCGCCTCATAAATTTTACATTCATTCTTTTGCGTGAGATAAGAAAAGTTGATGTTGTATACACTGAAAATGGACCTTCTGTTGAGCTTCCTTTGAGTGTCGTCTCAACCATCTTTAGGAAACCTTTTTTTCTACACAACGGGGACCAATCAGCCTTGCTGTATACAAAGCACAACACACTCCACAGATTAATACACGCATCTGTTTCTTCTCGAGCAAAAAACACAATTGAGTTTATACTTCCAAAAAAGCTGGAAATATTGCCGTTTGGTGAAAGTGTTGCAGAAAAAGTTGCGGGCTATGAAAAAAGCTGGGAAAGGCACGTTGGCGAACTCGAATATAACTTTAAACAATATGTCGGATAAAAATATTATAGAAACGTGGAGTGAGTATAAAAAAAAGACTTTGAGTGTAGTTGAGCCAATTCTTGATGATATGGGTTTTGCTCTAGAAAAGGAGCAGCCCCATACAATTGGGGAAAGATATTTGATGCAGGCAGTTACAACCAAAAGCGGTAAGAAACTTATTTTGGTTGGAACAAGAAAAAGTGACGCTATGAAAGTTGTAATCAAGGTGACAAATGATGACGGTGGTAAATCTGAACTTATAAACGAAAGAAATAACCGCAAAATCCTGCATAAGATAAATTTCGCTGCTAGAGCTTTTTTTTCGCCAAAAGAAATATTATTCGAAGAGCGGGACGACTACTTAATTTCGATACAACAATACATAGAGCAGGAATCTACTTTTCTAAACAGGCCACTTGAGGAGCAGTTCTTCTTTGCGCTTAATTCATTTAAGGCCCAAGAGGGTGCTCACGCCACAACATATGGGCATATAAGAACTATAAAAAGGGCTTTTGGCATATTCTCACACAAGGAATACCTTGAGAATTTTAAGGATTTTTTGCAAACGACAAGAAGCAATGGAAAATCAAACCTTCTAGACGAGGCTTTTAAAATTTTGGAGGAGAATAAAAATACTATTGAGCAGTATTGTGGTTTTCTTGTTCATACAGATTTTGTACCGCACAATTTTAGAATTCAAGATAAAAAACTCTATTTGCTGGACCACTCATCCATCCGCTTTGGTAACAAATACGAGGGGTGGGCGCGATTTTTAAATTTCATGGCTTTATATAATCCCGAACTTGAGCGTATGCTTGTTGAATATGTTCACAATAACAGAACTGAGGAAGAACATTTGGCGCTTAAATTAATGCGCCTGTATCGACTCGGAGAAATAATTTCCTATTACACTAATACCCTTTCAAAAAGCGAAGAGGATTTACATAAACTAAACAGTGAGCGCGTCCTATTTTGGACACACGTTCTTGAGGCAGTGCTCTCAAATGCCTTTGTAAGTTCGAAAATTGTAGATGACTATAAGAAAACACGTGACAAGCTCCGTTCTCCTGACGAAAAATTGAGGCAAAAAGGCTTACATTGAAAAAACCCTTAAAATGGGCAGTTTTAGGGCTTAGTCAGTCTTCTCAAACTCTTTTACAAGTGCGCGATATTCTTCAACCATAGCGTGTTTGAATCCTTCTTCGTCATACATTTTTAAAACTTCCTGTTCAAACCACAATCGTTTTTCTTTCGAGCGGCTGAATCGCGTCCACAGCTCGTTCCCCATCTTGCTATACGCATGAAGCATATTGGTCATATTGTGAACCTTATCGGCACAAGAAACCGCTTTTATTTCATCTGAACCTTTTCGAACAAGTTCTATATATCCTCTTTTCCTGTCGTCCCATTCTAAGTTTTTATCTTCACTTAATCCTTCTACGATACTGAGCACTTCTTCTCCACATTCTTTTTTTATTGCCTCCTTCGAAATATCTGTATCCTCTAAGACATCGTGAACAAGGCCCGCCGCAATAACCTCGTCGGCAAATCCGTGCTTAGTTAAAATTCGCGAAACCATAAATGGATGTACAACATATGGCACATTGTCGTGCTTTCTTATTTGTTCCTTGTGTCCGCGCGCCGCAAGTGCTGCGGCGCGTTCTATTATTCCCAATCTATTTGCTTTGGCCATACTTATTTATTTAAATTAAATGCTTTGCTAAATACTTTTTCTTGCATATCGAGAGCAACTGCATCCCAATTATACTTTTCCTCAACCATTTTGCGCGCTCTTTTTGTAATTTCTTTTACTTCATCTCTATGCGTCAAAATGTACTTTACTTGAGCAACTATTTGTTCGGGCGATTCTTTATCAACGGCAAACCCCGTTGTTCCTTTGTCTGGATTTCTATCTTTATCAAAAAGAAATTCTGCAATACCTCCCTCCTGAGTGGCAATTACTGGAAGATGTAATGCCATGGCAGAAAGAAATGCATTGCCCAAGCCTTCTGAACGACTTGGTCCTACAAAAATATCACTTATGGAGCGATACTTTGATACCTCTGTACGAGGAACTTGTCCTGTAAATATTACTCTGTCTCCCAATTTTAGCTCCTTTACTAAGGTTTTCAAATATTCATCTTCCGGACCGCCCCCAACAATAAGTAGACGAATATTTTTATCAAGCTTCGGCAGAGCCTTAATTGTCGTATCAAATCCTTTTTGTTTCACTAGCCTTGCAGTGTTGGTTAAGAAAATATCGTCTGGCTTTTTTCCAAGTTCTTTCTTTAATTGAACAATTTCTTCTTCGCCATATGATGGATTAATTGAATCGGGATTTGCGCCGTTGTGAATAAGCTCGATATCCCCCTTATAGCCCATTTTAACTGCCCAATTAGAGAGAAAAGAAGAGATAGATTGAATAATATCTGCCGTAGTAAATGCTCGCTTAAATAAAATCCACAGAGGCCGCATAACTTTTTCAATGTGCTCAGGTGGGTCTCCTTCTTGAAGAGTGAGTATATATGGAACTTTGGGATTATATAGCTTGAAAATAGCTGCAGGAACACCTGTGCCGTGAGCCATCATAGCCCAAATAGCATCGTATTTATACTTCCGATGCAGTGACACTGCTTTAAAAGCTGCTGTGAACTGAAACAGGTGTTTATTGTAGTGCAGGGGAAATTTTCTTCTCTCCTCCATTGTGGGATTTGGTCTTCCAAATCCAATTCTGTGTACAAGTATATTTCCAAGTTGTTCCACGTCTTTGTGATTAGAATCATATCGCATAACAACCATATGAAATTCTATATCGTCCTTAGAAATCCTGTCTGTAATTTCACCAATTGCTGCTTCAGCGCCGCCAACGTCACCTGGATAATAGTCTGTGGAAAGTATTAAAACTTTTTTCATACTATTTTTCCTTCGTCTCATTAATATAATCCTTAAGTTCTTTTTTTTGTTTCCATCCTAATCCTTTTACTTTTTCTGAGTCAACAATTGAATGTGGGCGCGTTGTTTTGGTTGGTGGCAACATCTCTATTTCCCCTTCAAACATTTCTGCAACTTCAAGCAATGAATATTCTTCCTTTGCACTTATACCAAAATTATCACCTTCTCCTTTTTCACCCACTAACATAATTCCATCTATGGTGTCATCAATGTGTGTAAATGAACGCGTTTGTGTTCCGGGGCTACGAACAAGAAGAGGTTCTCTTTTTTTCATTCGCATTCGAAAAGTTTCAATGAGAGTTCCGTGGTTTTCAATTGATCTCTCACCAGGACCATACACGTTATAAAAATAAGTAATTGCATATGGCAGATCAAACCACTTGCTGTAATTTACAACCAATTCTGAGTTTGTTGCTTTTGCCCAAGTGTATGGAGCAAGGTCGCGCCCTTCTGTGCCGTCCCCCCTGTTTCCCACTGATTTGGTAGACGAACCAGCGTAAACTAATTTGCATCCACATTTCCTCCAAAACTCGAGTACGCCTGCGGTGCCTCTTACATTTAAGTCCCATACTATTTCCGGCTCGTCTAGACTTGCTGCAACACGGGAATATTCACCAAGATGATAAATTATGTCTGGAGTCTCTGTTATCAATTTTGCTATATCTTTTGTATGCCCTTCTGTATACTCCACTCCCTTAATGTGGTTTTCTTTTGAGCCAGCAAAATAGTTATCGAGTGATATAACCCTAAATCCGTCGCCCAATAGACGCTTACAAAGATGGGTGCCTACAAAGCCTGCGCCCCCTGTAACAACCGCTAGTTTCTTATCTTTCATAGCTTATACAACTTCCAAAACCTTAAAAAGTTCGGAATATGGCTCTATTCTACTCTATTATCTTAAAATCGTCTGCTACTAACTCCTTTTCAGTTGTGGGCTTATCTTGTGGTGTTTTGGACGAAAGAACTACCAAACTAGCAATACTTATAAGACCAACAAGAGCGGTTAGCCATTTATATATACTGTCATCTGTTTCATTGGTTGTTCCTGTAATTAACTCGCTAGTTATTTCTGGGGTTGTTGTGGCAATTTTTTCTGCTTCAGTTTCTATCGTCTCAACGGGTGCTACTTCTTTTGTTACATACACATATTCAACTATTTCCTTCTGCACAACTTTTTTTGCTTTTATCTGTTCAGCGCCCCGCAAATATGTCGCTGCAGGGAGTCCGTTAGGATAAAGTAGAGAAATTTCTTCTAAATTATTTATAAACAGATGAGTTATTTCTGCAGGAAATATGCCTGTGTGTTTGGGCAAGATGTATGTTCTTTTCGGAAAGCTAAAATATTTATCTTTATACTTAATATTCCAAAACGACAAATCTAGTTGATTGATGGAGTGATTAGTTATTTCAATTCTTCCTCTGTCCGCATAAACTATTTCTACATCTGCTTTGGTCACTTCAACTACAATTGTATCTGAGGCAGAATATTCACCAGAGGATACATCTAAAGTCAGCACATACTTTCCGGGATGATAGTATGTATGAGATACGCTCTTGCCCTCCGCAATACTCCCATCACCAAAACTCCACAAATATCTTGCATTAAGAAGGGGTTTGTTTTGAAGACCCTGCGCGCTACCTTCAAAAATCATTAGGGAAGAGGCAACGCCAACTCTGTCTTCACCAACGCTTGCTTTAATATTTGAATCTACGTGAGATGCGCGAGCGTCTTCTACAGTAATACTTTCAACTTCAGAGATTTCTTCAACAACTTCTTCTTGATTTGTTTGATTAGGAGTAGGAGTTGCTTCTTGCCATACACCAGAAATTTTTTGTAGAGAATTGCCGTTTCCAGAGCCCCCTTGTTCGCTGGAATAAGAAACATTTTCGACAATGCTTCCATTTTCATCTAAAAGAGAAATAGTGTCTGCGGTATTATTTAGGCTCATCACCGTATCTATAACGAGACCGGCCCCTATAAATGTGGCGGCATCGCTTGCAACAACTGCATATTCGTTCGCACCTATTTCCAGATTATCGCCTGAAAACGTATGGTTTGAGCCATCATTAAAGCGCCAATCGCTTAAGTCGATTGCGGCATTTCCACCATTATATATTTCAACCCATTCGCGCTTGCTATCAGAACCCTCGAGATCATACATAATCTCGGTTATTTCAATATTTGCTAATGTGATTGTTGGTGTAAAAGTTAGGCTTATGAGTATCAAGCCTCTTAACATTTAAGTTTTGTCCCCTTCTACGTCGAGCACTTTCTTCAGTTCGTCTCCCTCTATTTCGCCCTGATTAGTGCCTGCTTTCTGCTTTGTACCACGACTTCTATCTTGACTTCCAGTTGATTCTTTACTCTTTTGCTTTTCGCTTTTTTGACTTTTAAGTACGTCGGCAAGAGCGCTTTTTAAATCAGCTTTGTTTTTCTCGGTATTTACTTCCTTTTTGGGTGGTAAGTTATTTTTCTTCTCCTGGTATGGTTTTTTATCTTTGTTCTTATTTTCTTTTTGCTTTACACCCATAGAAGCAGCAATGTCTGCAAGTTGATTTTTGTGATTTGAATGTTCATTTTCTGTAAAAACTTGTTTTTGAGCTTCTGCTCGCTCTCTTTTTTTGCTTGTTGTGGATTTTTTGTCGCCTTTGTTGTATGAAGATTTCTTTTGGCCAGCAGCACTTGCCTCCTTGTGGGCTTCCTTGCGTGTTTCTTCATATTTTGTGTGTTCTTTTGTAATTGCTTCTTCTATAACCTTTCTCTTTATAGCAAAACTTTCTCTTGAAGCATCAATGACTTGTTCTTTATAGGAAATTTCTGGTTGCTCGATTGGGGGCAGTGTTGTTGCAGAAAACGGTTTTGAACCCATTTCGTCAATCATGAGTTTTAGGTATATTTGATATTTTCCCAAATTCACTAAATCGTCTGCATAAAATTGTGGGGCAAATTCTTTTTCCAAAACATCAGCGTCATATGCACCAACTCGAAATGTAATCATAGTTCCAACGTTGCCAAAAACCGCAGCGCGAACTTCGTCCGACATTTGTTCAATGTATTGGTGAGCAATAGTAAGATTGAGTTTATATTTTCTTGCTTCTGAGAGAATGTCTGCAAAACTCCTATTCGCAAACGACTGAAACTCATCCACATAAAAATAAAAGTTAGGAAGTTTGCCCATTTCCTTTTCACTTACATCAGCACGACTCATAGCCGCTAAATAGATTTTCGTAATGAGCATTGACCCCAAAAGATTGGCATTAGTTTCCCCCACAAGGCCTTTGGAAAGATTACAGATAAGAATTTTTTTATTATCGATTATGTCTCGTATATCGAAAGAAGATTTTGATTGTCCAATTATGTTTCGTATAAGTGGATTTCCTGTAAATTGTCCGACTTTATTCTGAATTGCAGGAGTTGCTTCTTGAGCATATCTATCTGTAAAGTTTGCAAACTCCCCTTCCCAAAATTCTTTTACCAACGGATCTGTCACATAATCTACCACCTTTTTTCTAAAGGTTTTATCAGAATACATACGATTCACATCAAGCATTGTCGAATCTGGGTATTCTAGAAGAGCAAGAAGAGTGTTGGTTAAAATGTATTCCATACGCGCACTCCACGCATCTTCCCAAATTTTTTCAAAGGCACTCATAAGACCACTTACAACTAAGTGCCGCTTATCATAGCCAACGTCTTCCATTACGTTAAAAGCAATGGGGTTATCGAGGTCAAATGGTGCAAAATAGACCACGTCATTTATTCGCTCTTTAGGGATATAGTCTAGAATTTTTTCTGCTGATGCGCCGTGCGGGTCAATCATTGCAATACCCTCCCCGTTTTGAAGGTCTTGGGCAATAAGATTCTCAAGCATGGTTGATTTACCCATACCGGTTTTTCCAATAACATACATGTGCCTTACCCTATCCCTGGCCTTAATGCCAAATTTATCGCGACGGGCTCGCACGTCAGTTTGGGCGAAATAAGTGATTCGTTCCGGATCCATATTGCCCTAAGTATAGCGTAAATATATATAAAGGTTGAGGGCCCGAGCGTGTATCCACGTCGGGCCCAAACGTTAGTCGAAAATTCGCTTTTTTATACGCTTGATTAAAGCTACGCGCTAATCTTCTCCTCTATTGCTAAAGAAGGTTTGGTGGGAGCGGATCAGGCTCCGTAGACACGCCAACAAGGCAAATCACCTCCTTCTATATGCCGCTGGCCAACCAGCGGACTGCGGAACTGCTTACTTCTAATATAATAAATACACGAAATCCTGCAAGGGATAAGAAAACACCCCGCACTGCGGGGCATTTATGTCCGGATACTACCTAAGCTGTAGCCGTTGCATGCTTTGAAGACCTGTTGAGTCCTTCGATCAGTTCGTGAATCAATTCTGAAAACTGACATCCAGCCTTCTCATTACTGATCCTCTTGATCTCGTCCTCGGGAACCTTTTCCGATGCGATTTTAATCTTGTGTGAAAAGTGCTCCTTAAACAGTAGCGCTAATTCAGAATAAACCGCCTCAGAGACCGCCAGTTCGGCTATCAAAACAAGATCGCGATGTGCTCCTTTTTGTGCCTTGAGCCTGGCAATTCTTTGCTCCAAGTGATCGAGCAAATCTCCTTTCTGCTTGCTGTTGAGATTGTCTAAAGGCTTCCTGACCTTTAGCAACGGGATAGATATTTTTTCCAACTGCATCTACTTTCTCCTCTTCTGCAGGAAATAAAAAAAGCGGAACTTGTCCGCAAAAGAGAATACCAAAGAAAGGGTTGTGAGTCAACGTTTTTATTAAAAAACGCCCGCAAGCGGGCGTCAGTTATCGAATGCTCTCTTGCTAAAGAGCGTTGGGGAGCATTAATTGCCTCGCGTGAAGGGTTCTTAGGCGAACCGCTTTGGGTTTCGCCGCCTCTTCGCTCCCCTCAAGTGCGTTTAGCAGGTTGCAGACTTCGCGCTCGGGGAGATTTCTTGTGAGTTCTTTCTTTTCAGCCTTCACCTGAAATCTCATTTCAGCCACAAGCGCATGGTTGAGATTTATCATAACCTCGGAAGCCTCGCCCGAATAGTTACCGATATTGCTTTTCAACTCCTGCAAAATAGCCAGAAGCTCTTCGTCGTCGCGCTCGAGCAAGCAGCGGGCAATGGAGCCAAGTAGATTCGTTTCATCAGACATAATCTTCCCTCGATGGTGTACAGAAGTTCAAATGGACAATACTGTATACCCAGCCTGTTGTCAACTATGGCAAGGTGGACGTGCTGGTGGCCGTTGAGGTTGGCATAATGTGTGGTGTGTAGTTTGGCTCAAGTGCACCAATAGTATATCGGTTTGTCGGAGCCCAAAGCATCCATGAATTGAGCCCTGAATCGTAAGTGGCTTGAATTTGCGCACGTACTTCGGCAATATCGTAGTCCCCTCCGTAATCAAAATCCTGCAACCACGGCCTTAGTTTGTTTGGGTCGTAAGCTAATTTGTCATAAATAATTGGGGTGGACGTACCGACGCGAGAGTTGGTGAGTGTTTTCACGCTTGTAGTAGTAGCAATGGTCCGCTTTACAGCACTGTCCATCGAAAACTTCAGCACACCATAAACATGATTGTTTGGATTTACCCACCCATTAAAACCTGTTGGATAGTGGGACGGATAGGTCATCGGCGCAATGTAATCAAAGTACGGAAGAGCTCGCTCGAGTTGTTGCCCAATATTTAAATCATCAGTATTAGTAGTAACCATTCCAAAAAGGTCGGCTGAAGTTACTGGACTTGTTTCTTGTATTTCACCTTCAATTGAAAGAGACTTCACTACAAAGTTGTCTAACTCATTGTGCAAATATGCAAAAAACAACTCAACCACCTCCGCTTTTCCTGCATTAATATCAGCATTTACTGTTTCCTCACTGTACGGATAATATATATCCTTCATATTTCCATCTGACGGGAAACGTATATAGTCAAAATTTAACTCATCAAAACCAATTCGAAATGATTCTTTTGCAAGTTCTGCAATATAGTCCCAATACTCTTCTGCCCCAACATCAATAAAATTAAGTCCTTTGTAGTCTGCCCAAAGTGTTGAGGTGGCGCTTGCTTTTTTCACAGCAAGGTGTGGAAATGCCTTTGTGTAGTAAGGGTCTTGAAATACTGTAATGCGCCCAATAACATAAATTTCTTTTTCATTTAGCATGCGCACAAATTCTTTCATGTCGTACGCGCCACACTCGTCTGAAACAGCATGAGAGAGTTTTGGATTATTGGTCTCAAACGCAATACGCCCCGTATAGTCTTTGATATCAATAATTATTGAATTAATTTCTGTAGTTTCTGCAATCTTGACTAGGTCCTTGCGAAAACTGGGTGTGCCGACAACACATTGTGTCATATAAATAGAACGAACGTGCTCTGGTGCTCCAAGATGCATCACAAGTTTTGAAACATCGATAATCGGTTTTGGAGGAACAACCTCTTGAGCAATTTTTTCGTCGATAGAAGAGCTATATACCGTCGACATTAAAATAGGTACTGAAAAATATGAAAAAGATAGCACTACAAGAAGTACTATTATTCCTAAAAATATTAATATAGACGCTCCTAGGGGGCTGTTACTCTCTTTCTTCTTTACGCTCTTCATGATTCATCTCTGTCCCCTCTGTCATTATTCCGTCGCCCATAGTAGGTTTCTTCTCAGGCTTATTCTCAATAAACGTGTCCCCAGAACGCTCAATAGTAAATAGTGAGATATCACCTCTAATCAAAAAAGCAAGTACCGCAATGGTAAGGCCTACAACAACAAAAATTATTTGTTCATAGTTGGCAGGAAAACCCAAATACGGCATGGCAGCCGTAAGTAATCCTAGTATTAATATACTGACGTCTTTGGTCATAGTTGCCTAAATTAGTGGTAATTGAGATTTAGTATAGCTCAAATAGGCCCTCAAATCTACTTTCCGGAAACTATGACAACAAACTCCCCTTTTACCTTATCGGGGTGCGACTCAAAATATTTATTGATTTCACTAGCCGACCCTCGAATGGTCTGCTCGTGAATTTTCGTAAGCTCTCGCGCTATTACAACTTCTCGATTTTCATCTAGCACCTCTTCTAGGCTTTTTAAGGTTTTCAAAATTCTGTGAGGTGATTCATAAAACGCGACGGTTCTTTTATTCTCAGCAATTTCTTGAAAAAGTTTTTTTCGTCCTTTCTTGTGCGGTATAAATCCCAAAAACAAAAACTCGGAAGAGGGTATGCCTGAAACCGAAAGAGCTGAAGTAACGGCACTTGCTCCCGGAACAACTACCACCTCTACTTCTAGCTCTGGATTGTTTCTCACTAAATCAATTATTTTTACCCCAGGGTCAGAAATCGTCGGTGTACCAGCATCTGAAACAAGCGCTACGTCTTTCTTCCCAAGAATCACGTCTAGTATGTATTGATGCTTCCCTTCTGAGGTATGGGCGTGGTAGCTTTCAAGGGGTGTTTTGATACCATACTTATCAAGTAATCTTTTTGTAACCCTTGTGTCTTCACACAAAATCAAATCCACCTCGCCAAGTACGCGAACAGCGCGATACGTGATGTCTTCGAGATTTCCAATTGGTGTTGCGACTATGTAGAGTGTTGCCATGATGTTAAATTTTCTGCGACGCGATAAATATCACTTGCGCCCATTGTAATTATTAAATCTTTGCGACCATATTCTTTATCTAAATGTCGTTCGAGTTCGTAAAAATCTTTCATGAACATTGTTTTAGGATTCTTTTTTTTAATCTCATTACAAAGCATTTCTGAAGTAATTGTTGGGTCAATTTCTTCCCGCGCTGCATAAATGGGAAGAAGTATTATTTCATCTGCATCTTCAAAACTGTTAACAAACTCGTTGAAGAATATTTTTGTTCGAGAATACAGATGTGGCTGAAAGACGACAATAATTTTTCTGTCAGAAAAACGTTCTTTAAAGCCCTTCAATGTGGTCTTTACTTCATCAGGATGGTGCGCGTAATCGTCATATACAATTGCTCCCATTTTGGTTTCTCCCAAATAGTCGCTTCGGCGCCATGTTCCCGAGAAGCGAGTTAAAGATTCTGTAATGTTTTCCCGAGGAACATCAAGTAGATGTGTTACCGCTATTGCTGCTTTTGCGTTTTCAACATTGTGCTCCCCAGGAACTTTTAAATCAAAAAATATTTTTTCCATTGTGTAGTCAACAACCTGACAAAATGCTTGTTCTACAACGGGTCTTACGTGTGGATCTTTCGGGTTACATACGAGGTATCCGTCTTCAGGTATTTTCTTAGCCATTTCAATAAATGCATTCTGAATATCTTCTAGATCTTTATAGTAGTCTAGGTGTTCTTCTTCGATGTTTGTGATGACTAGTATGTTTGGGTGTACCTCGAGAAATGAACGTTTATATTCACAACTTTCTGCAACCAAATACTTACTTTTACCAGCAAGAAAATTACTCTTGTAGCCTTTTAAAAAACTTCCAATTACAACCGAGGGGTCGAGCCTTCCTTCGAGCATTATTTGTGCAATCATTCCTGTTGTTGTGGTTTTTCCGTGGGTTCCTGAAACAGCAATTGTGTATTTGTCTTTAGAAAATGCACCAAGAGCTTCTGGATAAGTCATAACGGGAATGTACAATTCCTGTGCACGAAGAAATTCTGGGTCATCTGGAGGAATAGCGATAGTGTAGACCACCAAATCAGTGTCTTCTGTAATAACGTCTCTATTACTTCCTATGGTGATGGATGCCCCAGCATCTGCAAGAACTTCGGTAATAACCGACTCTGCTCTGTCTGAACCTGTAACGCTCTTTCCTTCCATGAGCATCATGCGAGCAATTGAAGAAATACCTATGCCTCCAATTCCTATAAAATGAACTTTTTGAATTGTGTCTAAATTAATTGATCCCATAATATTTTTTGTATAAATTCAACACTTCTCCTACGGCTGATCCTGTGGGCTTTGGAGTGTTGTCTAGCCTGCACCACTTTGCCTCTTCTATTTCTTGTGGATCTATGTCCAATATCGGATTATTTATTTTTGCATAGTAGCAATGCACTGTTCCCTCTCTGTTATAAAGTGAATTCTTATAGAAACCAATATGTATACAATCTTTGAGCAAGATGCCAACCTCCTCCAACGTTTCCCTTTTCATTGCTTTTACCAATTTTTCGTTTCGTTTTACACCACCCCCAGGAAGTGTCCATTTTTTAGTGCCATAAGAATTACGTACAAACAGAAAAGTGTCCTTATGCTGTATTAAACTTTTCACCCCAGTAAAGTTGGGGCGAGTAAAAAACCAATAAAAGCGTTTAATTGGATTAGCGGTAAGGTGGTATAAACGTATGCTGTGTCTGTATTTTTTTTTCATGTTATAAGTTTTTTACAATGCTTAAAAACTGATCGTTTCTTTCGTATTCGTTTTTAAAGTAGCCAAATGATGCAAATGATGGACTAAATAGGACTACATCGCCCTTTCTGCCTATTTTTATTGCCTCTTTCACGCATGTTTTAAAATCTTTTTCTTCTTTAACTATAACTCCATCTAATTTCATTATGTCACTTGCGATTGTGTCTGTTCCCTTCCCAGAAAATAGCATGACCGCTTTACAACGCTTCGGTATTTCTCTAATTAATTCACTCATATCAAGCCCCTTATCGCTTCCTCCAACAATCAAAATAATGTTCTTATCTTTCGAAAGAGCCTTCAGCCCAACAACCGTTGCCTCTGGAGTTGTTGCGTTGTTGTCATTATAAATACTTACACCATTAATTTCGCGCACAAACCGTAATCGCCCTTCAACGCCAGGAAATGTTTTTATAGCTTGAAGTATTTCATCTTCTGTCATTCCTAGGCGCAAAGCTACTTCTGCAGCACACGCCGCATTATACTCATTGTGAACTCCGACAAGAAAACGATTTCCCAGAGGAAGTGGCTCAACAACAATTTTTTTACTATTTATTGGACTTTTGTAGTAATTATCGATTGCTCCTTTTGCTTGCGGTGACATTATGAGGACATCCTCACTTTTCTGATATTTAAAAATTTGCGCTTTGTCATCAAAATAACGCTGCATGCTATTTTGATAGTAATCCATGTGGTCTGGAAAAAATGTGGTGAATACGCTTATTGTCGGACTTAGTTTGTTTTTCCCAAATTGTTGCATTTGCCACGACGAAAGTTCCATAACAACAACATCACCATCTTTCACATTTTCCAGTAGGGGAAGCATTGAGAGCCCGCGAAAGTTTCCACCAATATGTGCGCGCACATCTCCTTCATTTAAAATATGATAAATGAGTTGGGTTACCGTAGACTTTCCCCTTGTTCCCGTAACTCCAACCAGTTTTATTTTAGGTGCATACTTTAAAAAAAGCGTTTCATCAGTTTGCACTTCGATGTGATTCTTTTCTGCGTGCTCTATAAACTTCGAACCAATGGGAACACTAGCCGCTCGAACGATTAAATCTTTGTCTTCAAAATCTTCCATTCTGTGTTCTCCAAGAATGAGTTCTATATTCTTATACGCTCTTAACTCAGTTATGTGAGACCCTAATTCGGCCTCATTTTTTAGGTCTGTGGCCACTATTTTAGCCCCACATTCGGCTAAATATACAGCGTCTTGTACGCCCCTGCCTTCAGCGTCGAGACCCATTACAGTTATATTCTTACCTTTAAAGTGTCCAGTTTTGCTCATGAAATTACTATACACCAAAATATAGCATGTATGCTATATGTCTTTATTTGGTTGCTACAAACATGTAGCCAAGCGGTACTCGCTTTGTTGTCTCCGGCCTGAAATATAGAAACACCACGTCCAAAAAATAGAAAAATGGAAATAATATTAGTCTTAGTACTTTTGGAATTGAAAGCATAAGCACGTTAAACTGTACGGCAAATGGACCCGCGCCTGTTGGCCTAATGACTACGTCTCTAAAGCCTGCGGTTTTCATAATTTTTTCCAAACTCTCTTCGGTATATCTAAAATAGTCATGCGGATCTGGATGATAATTAACTAAAAATGGAACGTAGCCTATGAGCCTGCCTCCATTTTTTATGACTCTCTCTATTTCCACAACCAAATGGTTGTAATTAAAAATATGTTCAAGAACATTGAAAAGAAGAACCGCATCAAGTTTTTTGCTTTCATACGGAAGACTGTCTTTTTCCAAATCTATTTTAATGTTGGTGCCCCTGCGCTCGTTTAAGTCGAATTTAGTGATTTTCAGGTTTTTGCCTCTCTTAAAGAAGTCATGATATTCGGGATTACCTCCCGCTCCAACATCTGAAACCGTGCCGTCTAGCTCAATATTTTTTGTTTCCTCGTGCATATACGCACGAGCTAGCGACTTGCCTTCTGATATTTCTTTAAATAAAAACCAAAACATGCGCTTTTATATAAACTCAAAGAGTTTGCCTAGGAAGAATAGATAAAAAACCAAATACATAGCCCCTTCGTATGAGTGCACTCTTCTTGAAATGCCGGAAACAAGAAATAGAAGGGTTGCCACAGCCATTACAGGAAGAGCTAGCGTAAACGTTATATCGTCAAGCGGAAGTGTCACAAAAAGTCCAGGAATACCAACCACCAAAAGAAGATTAAAGACGTTCGAGCCAAAAATATTTCCGAGCGCGACTTCTGCACGCCCCCCAAGCGCTGCCTTTACAGAAACCATGAGTTCTGGAAGTGAGGTTCCAAATGCAACTCCAACAAGGGAAATGACGGAGACTGCAATGTCTAGTTCAACTGAAATGGCTATAACTGAATCAATCAAATATTTTGCGCCTCCTATAAGCGCAGCTATCCCGACAAAAAACATAATAATGTCTTTCCTTGTGATTTTTGGTTTTTCTACATTTTCTTTTTCTTCAGTCCCATCCGTGTATTTCACTACATATGTCATATAAATAACCACGAGAGCTATCAGTATCAAAGCTTCGCCAAATACAATTGTTTGGTCAAGCACGATGCCTGTAAAAATAGCCGTGGCGATGGCAAGAAGCGGAATGTCCAAGTCTATTAAGCTTTTTGAAACCTCCAACCCCCTTCCAATAACGGCAGCAAGACCGATTACGAGGAAAATATTAGCGATATTAGAGCCGATTGCATTTGCTGTAACAATCTCTGGCGTGTCTGCAATGACCGCAGCTATCGAAGAGGCAAACTCTGGAAGAGATGTCCCAAGACCAACTAGCAAAACGCCGACAATAAATGGAGAAAGGCCAGCTGCGCGACCAATTTTATCAGAAGATTCCAGAAGCCAATCTGCTCCCTTAACAAGAAGTGCGAGCGAAACAATAAATATCGTTACTAAAAAGATAATCATGGCCTTAAGTATAACAAAGCTCACGAATTTGTGACCGATTGAATTTATAACCGCAAGAAAAAGGAGCCAAATGCAAATAAATGCATATGACTCCTCAAAGTCTATCGAGTTTTCGGAATCGGATAGTTACCCGTTGCGCACGCGTCGCAAAATGTACATGGATGCTGGCGGTCTGGAGTTACCGCACGAAACAATCCTTGGTATGACAAAAAATGAAGCGAATCGACACCGATGCTCTTGCGAATCTTCTCGGCATCTAGGTCGTGCCTGTTAGCCTGAAGTTCCTCTTTGGTCGGAGTAGCTATGCCATACAGGCAAGGGTATTGGTACATTGGATAAGTAACTGCGACATGAATTTTTTTTGGTCCGTGAACGCGAATCAGCTCTACTATATTCTGAATCGTGTCTCCACGAACAATCGAGTCGTCAATTATAATCACTTCCTTGCCGGCGATTGCGCTTGCTACTACGCTGTGTTTCAACTTCAGACCAAAATTTCTCGCTTTTTGGTTCGGAGCTATAAACATGCGTCCAACGTAGTGATTTCTTACGAGCGCAAGGGAAACAGGTATTCCAGATTCTTCCGAGAAACCGTTTGCTGCATGAATCGCTGAATCAGGAACTGGAATCACACAATCAGCCGATAAATTTACCTCCTTAGCTAATATGGCTCCCAATCTCTCCCTTACAGTTAAGCCGTCTTCGCCGCTTTCGAGAATGCTATCCGGCCGTGAAAAATATACGCTTTCAAATATACACGGCGTTATGCCAGAAGCAGTCTTTTCAAGTTGGAATGATTTTAGACCGCTTTCGTCGATAACAATCATTTCGCCTGGTTTAATGTGACGAACAAACTCAGCATCCATAATTGGAAAAGCGCATGTTTCAGATGCAAGTGTGTATCCTCCATTGCGGAGTCTACCAAGCACAAGTGGACGAAATCCATTTGGGTCTCTTAGGCCAATTAGTTTATTTGGCGCTAGAACCACTAGCGAGTATGAACCGTCAATTCGCGCACAAACCTCGAGAAGCTTCTCTTCGATTGTTGACTTTTTGCTCCTGACAATATACTCGACGAAAATCTCTGTATCTACCGTGCTCTGAAGTCGGGCATGTTTTTCTTCCACGAGCAATTTTCGCAATTTTTTACCGTCTGGCATGTGCCCATTGTGGGCGAGAGCAAAATTGTGGTCGCGTCCTCCGTACATCGGCTGTATGCTGTAGATCTCCCGAATTTTCTTACCGCTTGTTGCGTAACGTACGTGACCTATTGCCACATTTCCCCTGAGCTTGTTCAATCTTCTCTTTTTCGTGAAAGTGTCGCCTACGAGTCCGGGTGATTTTTTTGAATAAAAAGTCGTTTTTTTTCGACCTTTTGGTCTTCCGTAACTAGTAATACCAACACCGTCTTGACCTCTGTGTTGCTGTTCGTGCAACGCCAGAGCAGTTAATACTGCTGCTTCCGCGGGTGCAGAAGCTGGCAGAAATACTCCTGCTAATCCGCACATGCTGTGCTCCTTTATATAAGGTTCAAATAACTTCCTCGAATGTACCACTAAATACTTAGATACACCAGAGAGTCCAAATTAGGTGCAATAGGAGTAAGAAATCTGGTGATGGTGTAAAAGGGCAAAACGCGTCATCTAGAGACGCGCTTTTCCTTTCAAGATTCTAATATTTTATTTTGTTACCACTGATATGAATACACAGCAGTTATGGGTCTATTTCTATACCCCATCGGATGTTTTATAACCATTTTTTTTCTATCGCTTGTTGACATAGCGTCTTGTGCATCTAAAACGAACCCACAGTGTGCGTGCTCTAATCCGTCGCTATGGGTGATTTTATCCCAAATAATAACGTCTCCAAGATTTGAGTGTGCTGGATTAATTTTTTTCCAAAGATGATCATCCTTTATTTTCCTCTCTAGCCCTGAAACTGTAGCATGCGCTTTCTTAAGCAACCCCGCCAACACAAGAATGTTGCTTACAAAAAAGGCACAGGAATATTCCCCATTTTCAGTGATATCAATTATTTCACCAGTGTCGCGTTTTCTCACAAAAAGTGAGTTGAAAAGAGATGTGCCTACACTATTTTGTATTGCTGTCTCATATGTTTCTCTTTCGCAAATCTCTATGTTTGGATCCGACATATACTATCCTTTAATAAACAGTTCGAAATCATCTAGGTCTTCGTCTGGACCCACTTCGATTAGATTTAGTACAATCTGCTCTCCGTTTAGAGTTGCATTTATACTTGCTCTCTCCGAAGCTTGAAACTCAACCCTAAATCGAGTTGGTGTAATCACTTGTATACATCCATCGGCCTGTGTCCCAAGCGTAAAATTAATAGAAACTTGCTCAGGGAAGGACTCTGCAACAAAGGTTTCCCATTCGAGTAAATGACACGGCGTAGGCATGTCGGTCTCACCCGCAATTGTGTGTACTCCATCTTTCCATTGATGTTTTGCGGTAATCGTTACCTCTGGTCGAGCTAGTTTATTGTCTTCTACTGCAGTGGTGGGTTCTTCTATTGATTCACGCGTGAAAAATCCACCAAAAAATATAACGCCAGCTAAGAGTGCAATAAAAGCTACTGTGGCAAAAATGTATGACTGTTTCATATGTATAGTATACATCGGGCAAGTCGAAAGGTTACAATAATGTTTATGGGTGACAAAGGAAAAGCAATATTTGGCATCGTATTTGTAATAGCTTTATTTACTGGAGCTCTTATTTTTGCAAGCCACATCCAAGACAATGAAAGTGTAAAAGGGCTAATTACCTCTTTCGGACCATTTGGAATTTTTATTGTGGCACTTGCAGGAGGCCTAAATCTTTTTGTACCTGTTCCCGCAACCGCATTTATTCCTATATTTTCTGCAGCCGGATTCAGTCTCGCTATGATTATTCCATTGATTGTAATAGGAACGACAATTGCAGACTTGGTGGGGTTTTATATAGGTACGGTTCTAAGACCGCATGTCGACAAAAGAAAAAACAAAATATATCGTGCGGTGCAAAAATGGTGTGAGGGAAGACCATATGTCACTCAAGCCGTAGTTTTTATATACGCATCCATTGTGCCTCTTCCAAATGAACTGCTTTTAATTCCGCTTGGAGCCCTTGGAATAAAACTTAGAACTCTCATACTGGCGTTTGTGGCGGGAAACATAATACACGTTACCTTGCTTGCTTACGGACTAACTTCTCTTTTATAAAAAGAACGCCGCGATTTCGTCGCGGCGTATACTCTTTTCCCTTTAAGCAGTAATCTCTACACCATAATCTTCGCACAGACCCTGAATGTTTTGAAGGCCGTCGTCTTCGTATCCAAGCTCAACAAGTTCTCGAAGATTATTTTCAATGCTTTGATTGATTTCTTGAAGTTTTTTTTCTGTCCGCGCATCTGACGATGAGCACTGCAAATTATTTCGCGTGGTAAGTTGAAATAAGATGCCATCCATTACTTCTTTTCTTCTTCCTTTTTTGAACTTTTCCGCTTCAGGAAAACTAATTGATTTGCCCAGAGCCGTCGCCATTTTTTCAAAAACCCAAAGTTCCTCAGGCAGACGATGCTCAAGCCATTTAAGAACCTCATCGTCTCCAATTAAAGCTTTGAGTTCTGAGACCTCTTCAAGACCAGGTATAGGGCTTGAGCGCCCTTTAAGAGGCTCCCCAAAGTGCGTACCGAAGTGTTGGAGCATCGGAGGTTTTATATTTCCATCGCTTTCCTCAAACTCTCGTCTAAGGTTTTTGAACTCAATGTGTTTTTTTGTTGGAAGTGCACAATCTTCCGACAAAACTTCGAGGTCAAAATTGAAAACAAGATCCTTGTCAGCGAGAACGCCGAGAAAATACGTTTCACCGATATACCGATCTCTGCCACCGCATCCCGTATATTTCTCTTCACGAGAAATAAGCAAAACAAACTCTCCGATGTGTTCAGAAATCTGGTTTTGAAGTCCTTTAAACTTCTCTACAAGATCGGGGGCATCGCTTGGAAGGGTTTTGTATGTACATATTACAAAGTCCTCAACGATATCTCCTGTTGATTTGCCTTCGCGAACCAGCTTCCCCATGTTCTCGATGGCTTCTCTTCGTCTTTGAGCCCACTTCTTCTTGGCATTTTCAGTCGCTTTGAGTGCCCTGTCACTGCGCGAAACAGTCTCTAGTAACTTTTCAAAATTGTGATTGGACATTATTGTGTCCTCCTGTGAAATTGAAAAACTTCTGTCTAAGGCAAACCTACCATTTATATGCAAAGTCCGTCAACTGGCCTAAAAACCATTGAATATAAAGCTCGTTTTTGCTAGTATGCAATGTACTTAATGCGAGTGAAGCAGGGGGTGGTTAGAGTGGTAAATCAGTCTGGGAGATTGATTTACAATCCAGTATGAGGTCGTAGGTTTCCTTCGACAAATAGTTCAATATTGAAAATAGAATAATGCGAGTGTAGCTCAGGTGGTTAGAGCGCGTCACTGATAATGACGAGGTCGAAGGTTCAAGTCCTTCCATTCGCACCAATATATAAAAACGTGTCCGCTAGGGCACGTTTTTGTGTATTGGTCATATAAATGAAAGTAGGACTTGAAAGACGGAGCCGCGCCACTGGTCCGAGCGGCGAGTCGGGGTCGAGAGTGCTTAGTAAAATTTGAGGTATCGAAAAATTTTGCTTAGCAACTCGTGACCGAGTCCTTCCATTCGCACACAATTAACCCCTGACACATCTTTGTGTCAGGGGTTTCAGTTCGTCGTCGAGGTATATTATACCGAAGAGTATCCTGGTACCAAGTACCTGAATCCTTTTATTTTTCTTATCCTTTTTCCTCTCCCGCCAGATTTTTTTTTGTACTCTTTCGACAATTCTGGATTATCGCCCTCTGTATAATCTTCATCCACGAGACTTCGAAAACGAACATGCACCATCCTCTCTTCTTCCAAATGCTCAAGAAATGATTCCACCAATAAAGGGTTAATTAATCTGCGATCTGCTTTTTTTCTTTCTGTGTTTATATCTTCTATTACTTCAACGCACGTTTTCCAGGCGTGCCATCCAATCTGTTCGTAAATCTCTTCGCTAGCACGAATCGCGGCAACCAATATCCCCGTAAAGAAACCAACAATTAGCGCCAAGATCAAGCCCAGTATCATCCAGCCGCTCATAGAACCTATCCTCCATGTAATTTCTAAACAAGTGATACCACCCAAGCAATCTTAGGTCAAGCGTTCATTTGACATGCACCCTCCTCCCGCGTACTATCTTTTCAGACCAAAACTAGGAGAAGATTGTGGCAGAGAGTGTTTTGAGACACGAAACCGTACGCCTTCTCGCGAACAAAATCATGGAAGGTGTAGAGGAAAATTTGTTGGTAGATTATTGGATGGAATCCGGCGCCCTGGATAGGGAAAATGGAATTCTTAGCGGACCAATTTCCAATATTTGCGACAATATCCTTAATATCACCCTTGAGGAAAAACATCGAAAATGTTGCGAAGAAGAACTTGGGTCAAGGTCCTTTGACAAAAAATTTGCGTTCCTTGAGGACATAATGGACATAGTACTTGAAGAGGGACCAGGAGAAAACGCCAAAAAAGGCAGCCTACACTAACCCACCCCGAAGACCCCTAATCTTCGGGGGTTTTCATTTGACACGCACTCACCTCCCGCGTACTATGCCCTCAGACCAGAAACCACAAACAAAGGAGGGTGTCGCGGTGAAAAAACTAAGAATAATAGTTCTTGAGGATGATTCCGGCGCTCTCGCACGCGCTCTTAAAAATGCGGGAATGGAAATTGTTACACTACGTTCTAACGAACGAATTATGGATATACGAATCCCCACAGAGCGAATTTGTCGAAAGCTCAGAGGTCCAAAACGAAGGCGCGAAGATGAGGGAAAAAGAAGGCGCGGAAAAGGTTGGTTCGAATAAACGGAGATTGCCATGAAATTCTATACTCTCATGAACTTGCTGCTTGCAAGTTTTGTATTATTGTTGCTCATCCCACTTTTTGCGCTCTCTGAAACTAACAACAGGCCCACAAAAGAGAGAGCTTGGGAGACTTTAATGGTCGGCCCCTACAGGCGTGATATTTCATCACCGCGGGCAACTGGTAAAGTCCCAAGAAAAGCGCCTGTTCCAAAGCAAAGTAAGCGGGACAGACAGGGGCTCGGGCGCCAGCATCAGCCGGGGGATGCGTAAGGCAAATCGTGACATTAAAAAGGCCGCGGCATCAAGTGTCGCGGTCTTTTTTGGTTGTTGGGATTATGGACTCGCTAACTGTGGCTGCGTCCTTTTCTCAGCCTTGAGTAGCGAATGTGATCTTGAACTTCGCACTCAAGTATCGGGTATGCCACAAAAGCTATAAGCACTAATGGCGCATACTCGAAAAGCGCTAATACTAGGGCAATTTCCAGCCGAACGAGCAAATACAGCAAGACACTCCCAATCGCTACGATAGTAGCTCTTTCGAGAATGAGTTTCCAATTCAGATTTTTCACTTCAAACTCCCGATATACAAATGTACAAGCTTGTATTCTACCATGGATAACCTGTTTGTCAAGTATATTGTGTTGTGATAGTGTTAAATAGGTTACCCCTCCCATCGCAATGGAAAAGGAGATTAGTTCCGCATGACAATAAAACAGCTGATGCTTCGAAATTGGAATTTCGGTCGTACGAAAAGACCCAAATCCCAATGTCTAACCACTCGTTCCCTTCCTTCTACGAGGGACAGGAACAAGAGGAGACGTAGGCGAGCGCTTCGCCTCGCTCATAGCTAAACAGTTGTTCATAACTTCAAAAGGAGCGGCGCCGAATAGGCGCCGTTTTAAAATACAAAAAGAAAAGGGCTTAGGAAATACGTTTTTGTATTCCTAAGCCCTCAATAAGAACTTTGCAGCTACTCTGGCTGCGGAAGTGGCGGAAGTTCTGGTGTTTTTTGAACGTGCGTGTACTCATACCATACCTCGCTCTCAAAGCCACACTTCTCACGTGTTGTTACGCCAGTATCTCGATGAAAATAGTGCGTGCCAAGACACTTACCTGTTACATCATGCCGATATTCCACGACAGCTGGGTCAGCGGCTTCAAGCGACAGGCGTGCAACGACTGAAAGCAAAACGACGACTGCAACAAACATAACGAGCCGAGAGGCATCCTTTCGAGAAAACGCCCTCCAGTTAATTAGTGAGTCTCCGCCATCTCGTCTTCGGCGCATACGATTCTTTTGGTCATGCATAGACGACATGCTTTTCCCCTTATGGATGAAGGTGGTAGATACCGTAGGTGAAATACACCCACCCAATCGTTCCACCCAATATAGCGACCGTACCGAATACTAACTGCCACGCGAAGGAACGATTCCCGTACACGAAACCACAGCAAGCCTGGAAAAACTGATAAATGATATCCATCTCAAACCCCTTTCCTTTATTAAAGATCAATTCAAGCATTATACAGCATTTTTATATCTCTGTCAAATACTCCCATCCATCAAAAAACCAGCGTTTAAGCTGGTTTTTTGCATTCTTTCGAATGTGGTGGAGGCCGGCTATTTACCGGTATATCTTCTCAATCCCTCCCGGTGGAGGAAAAGATGTGAAAATAATCTTTCTTTTGTTTCATTTACTAATCCAGTCTAACCGTATCTGGAATAGGTTCATGTAGATAAATGTTCAACATGATTGCATTAAGTACTGAAAATTGAATTTCAGATCGATCTGGTTAGCCTCTCGTTCCGTAGAATCTGAGGCGGTTCCAATTGGAAATATTCCACGACCAGCTTCCGCTAGCCGTGCCTTGTTACGACTTAGTCCTTGTTACCGAACTTACCTTCGGCCCACAATAAAGTGAGACTTCGGGTACTCCCGGCTTCCCTGACTTGACGGGCGGTGAGTACAAGACTCGAGAACGTATTCACCCCGACGTTGCTGATTCGGGATTACTAGCGATTCCGACTTCATGAGGTCGAGTTGCAGACCTCAATCCGAACTGGGGCTACCTTTATAAGGATTTGCTCCGCCTTACGACATTGCGTCCCGTTGTAGTAGCCATTGTATCACGTGTGCAGCCCTGGGCATCAAGGGACATGCTGACCTGGCGTCATCCCCACCTTCCTCTCTCGTGAGAGAGCAGTCTCGTGTGACACTTGTAACACACGATGAGGGTTGCGTTCGTTTCCCCACTTAAGGGAACAGCTCAAGCCACGAACTGACGACGGCCATGCATCACCTGTTTATATGTCCGAAGAAAGTTTTGGTTTCCCAAAATTGTCATATAAATGTCTAGCCCAGGTAAGGTTCTTCGCTTAGTATCGAATTAAGCCACATGATCCACCGCTTGTGCGAGTCCCCGTCTATTCCTTTGAGTTTTAAGCTTGCGCTCGTACTACCCAGGCGGACAACTTAACGCGTTAGCTTCGCCTCTCAGAGGGTCGATACTCCAAAAAGCTAGTTGTCATCGTTTAGGGCGTGGACTACTGGGGTATCTAATCCCATTCGCTACCCACGCTTTCGTATCTCAGCGTCAGGAATGTGCCAGTAAGTTGCCTTCGCTTTTGGTGTTCCCCATGATATCAACGGATTTCACCCCTACACCATGAGTTCCACTTACCTCTCACATCCTCTAGCTTAGCCGTTTCGATTGCCTGTCCCAGGTTGAGCCTGGTGCTTTAACAATCGACTAACTATGCCGCCTACATACCCTTTACGCCCAGTGAATCCGGGTAACGCTTGGGGCACTCGTATTACCGCTCCTGCTGGCACGAGTTTAGGAGCCCCTTATTCATATGGTACCGTCAATAAACTTCTTCCCATATAAAAGATCTTTACACACCTAAGTGCGTCATCAATCACGCGGCGTCGCTCCGTCAGACTTTCGTCCATTGCGGAAGATTCTCGACTGCGGCCTCCCGTAGGAGTATGGACCGTGTCTCAGTTCCATCGGTGGGGGTCAGGCTCTCACCTCCCCTAGACGTCTTAGCCTTGGTAGTCCTTTACACTACCAACAAGCTGATATCCCGCAGGCCGTTCCTAAAGCGATAAATCTTTACCCCGAAGGGACTATTGAGTATTATTCCGGATTTCTCCGGGTTATGCTCAACTTTAGGGTACGTAACCTACGTGTTACTACCTCGTCTGCCATGGGTCTAAACCCATTCGACTTGCATGCCTAATCCACGCCGCCAGCGTTCACCCTGAGCTAGGATCAAACTCTAAATAAAATCCGTTTGCGATTAAATATAATCGCGGATATTTAGTAAATGAAACAAAAGAAAAATTACTTTCTTTTGAAATGCTCAATTGAACAATTGGCTTGAAATTAATCAAGTAATTGATATTACATTTTATTAATTAAACAGGCTCCTAAGCTTGCCTAATTAATGGATTCGCAAAACATATTCTATGAATATATTTGTGGTTCTATTTTATTGTCAAACAACATTGTACCAGCCTACATTTACTAAGTGTTCAGCCTTCGATACAAAAAACCGCTATTGCGGAAGTGGTTATTAGTATACGTATATACAAGCTTTGGTCAAGGGTTTATGGGGCTTTCTGGTCCTTTTGTGTTGACACTATTGATTTAGAATTGTATGCTTTCTGAGGCATTCAATTGGGAGGGGAAGATGGAACTTCTTAAAATTATTATTGCAGGAACCCTGCTCATAGCAGGATTGTTTTTGTTCGCTTTCGGACATGAACTTTTACCAAGACCGTCCGGCCAAACCAAAGAGGCTAGGGCAAAGAGAAAAGCAATTGGCTACTTTCAAATATTTGCAGTTGTTGCTCTCATCGTCCTTTCGTTCTGGATAGCTCCAGGAGTCGGCTCTATCGATTCAAAATAAGCAACGGCGCTGTGCTAGTTAACCACTAGCACAGCGCCGTATTTGTTTGATACCATTACACTAATGGACGAAACAGAGGGAAAAGATGGAGAAACAATTGTTATTTCAGTTGGAGGTTCACTAGTTGTGCCACATGATATAAATTTGCAATTTCTAGCAAAACTCAAAAGTTTTATAGAAGAAGAAACGCGCCACGGTCGGCAGTTTGTGATTGTCGTTGGCGGAGGCTCAACTGCGCGCAAATATCAAAACGCCGTGCGCAAACTCTCAAATACTGAAGCTGCTGACGTAGACAGAATTGGTATCACGGCTATAAAACTCAATGTGCACATGATGAAGCTAATTTTCAAAGACGTCGCACCAGTACTCATTAATCCTGGCGTAGAGGAGTGGGAACCTGGAAGAAGTTCTGATCATGGAACAGTCAAAATTGCGCAAAAATATGGAGCAAAGAAAATAGTTAATCTTTCCAACGTGGATTATGTTTATGATGTTAAAAAAACTGATGAAACAGGACGTATAGTAAAAATAACTGACATATCATGGGATGATTTCATTGCCATGCTTCCACACGAATGGACGCCTGGGGCTAATGTTCCATTTGACCCACAGGCAAGTGAGTTTGCCAGAGACATAGGGCTAGAAGTGGTAAGCATTAACGGACAAATCATCGACGAGCTTATAAAATATGTCCACGGGCGTGAGTTTCGTGGAACAAGAATTCATAATTAAAAAACCGACTTCCGTCGGTTTTTTACTTTTTGTCTTCCCGCCTTTCATTTACCCAAACCAGAAGTGGTGTGGCCAGAAATATTGACGAATATGTTCCGGCAATTACTCCAGAGAGAAGGGTGAGCGCAAACCATTTTGTTGTCTCCCCTCCCATAATAAAGAGGAAGATGAGAACAAGAGCTGTTGTGATTGAAGTATTGATTGAGCGCACAAATGTTTGATTGAGTGAGTGCCCTACAGTTATATCAAAATTTTCACGAATATTTGTTTCATCGTTGTGTCTTAGATTCTCACGTACTCGGTCGAAGACTACAATCGTATCGTTTACTGAATATCCAAGAATTGCCAAAAGAGCCATAACAAAAAGCACGTCTACTTCAGCTCCAAAAAACCGTCCCAAAATTGCAAAGAGTCCAACGGGAAGAGCAATGTCGTGAAGGAGAGCAACTATAGCAATAGAGCCATATTTCCAAGAGCTAACTGGTTTTGAAACACGCCTGAAGGTAAATGCTATGAAGAATATAATGGCAATCATTACTACGACTATTGCAAAGAAGGCTTTGTTTCGAAGCTCTTCTCCAATAATTGGTCCAATTGAGTTAAAGCGTTCTACTTCCATTTCAAGAGTTTCACCAAGCGAGAGTGCATTATTTACTTCTAATCGCTCAGCCTCTTCTAAGTCTTTAGTTCTTAAAATATAGTTTGCGTCTCCTGAAGCACGCAAAGAATAAACTCCCAACCCTTTTAGTGTGTTTAACTCTGTTTCAACCATTGATTTTTCTGGTCTTTCAACATACTTAACTTCTGTAATGCTCCCACCTGTAAAATCAATCCCAAATTGAAGGCCCCACAAAATTACGAAAAGAACGGAGAGTCCTACCATTACTCCAGAAATTATGAAAAATATTTTTTTGTTTTCGATGACTTTCATGCTATTTACTGATTCCACTACCAAATAAAAAGTCTATCTTGCTATCTTTTTCATGATTTCCAAGAGCCAAAAGAAAAGTTCTCGAAACTGTAATTGCTGTAAACATTGAAATCATAATTCCCACACCAAATGTAAGAGCAAATCCTTCTACAAGACTTGTGCCGAACCAGAAAAGAATAATGGCTGTAATAATTGATGAGCTGTTTCCGTCGCGAATCGCTACCCACGCACGTTTGAACCCGTCACGTATTGAGTTTTCTGTATCTTTTCTCCCTTCAAGAAATTCTTCTTTCATCCGTTCGAATATCAAAATATTCGCGTCAACTGCCATACCGATTGAAAGAATAAAGCCTGCAACTCCGGCTGCCGTAAGAGTAATAGGAATAAGTTTAAATATTGAAAGCATAAGAACTATGTAAATGCTTAGAGAAAGCACAGCAATAATTCCTGGAAGCCTGTACCAAAGCACTAGAAATAGAGCCACGAAAGCAAGCCCTATCATTCCTGCTTTTATTCCTTTTGAAAGAGCATCGCCCCCTAGACTTGCTCCAATTGTTTGAGTTGATGCAAGTTCAATAGGAAGAGGAAGCGCTCCAAAGTTTAAATCACGAACAAGAAGGCGTGCTTCGTCCGGTGTAAAACTTCCAGAAATCGTGGCACTTCCTCCAGAAATTTTTTGATTAATCACTGGTGTTGAAATTGGTTCACCGTCTAAGAAAATTGCAAGAATTTCTCCAACATTTTCTCCTGTAATTCTCTCGAAGATGTCTGCTCCTTCACGATTGAATTCTAGAGCAACAATTGGTTCGTTTGAAAGTCCTCCGCCACCATTAGTCCCGAATTGCAATGTTGCTCGCTTCAAATACCGTCCTGTTAAGTCGGTTGCAACATACGCATCATCAAATGCTCCTTCTGGAATTTCTTCTCCTTCCTCAAGCTCTGGAATAATAAAGTCAGGATTGATTAGTTTGAATTCAAGAAGTGGTGTTTGTCCAATTAATTTAATTGCTTCAGCAGTATCAGTAACTCCTGGAAGTTCAACAATTAGCCTTTGCTCGCTTACGCCCGCAAACGCTCCCCCCTCTTCTACTTGTACAAGGGGCTCTGCAACACCAAAAAGATTAACACGTCTTTCTATAACGTCACGAAGTGCGCTCATGGCGCTGTCTACTTCAAGAGAATCTACATTTGACGTGTCCGCCCGATATACAAGGTGAGTTCCACCCGATAAATCGAGACCAAATTTGAATTGAAACTTCGCTTCCTCAGTCATTTCAGAAGAATATACAAAATTGCCGATAAATATACCGGCTATAAGTAGTGCGAGCGCTCCAAGGCGAATCTGCATCATATAGTGCATAGTATAGCGATTTTAGGGAAATATGCCAGAGAAACTAGTAAAATATGGACATTTTTTGCAAACCATGTCTTTGTATGCTGTACAATTAATATAGATGACTACCTATATAATGAGTAGTACAATTTAAACCAGTTACTCACTTACTAAGAACCCGCATATGGATACTCCATCAAAAATCCAAAAAAGGAATGGTGCCTTTGTTAATTTTGACCAAAGCAAGATTACTAGTGCTTTAGAAAAAGCAGGTAAAGCAACAAAAGAATTTAATAAGCTAATTGCAAAAGCTCTTTCCGATGTAGTTGTAGATAGGCTTAACAAAAGTGTCGGAAAAGGTATTCCAACAGTTGAATATGTTCAAGACACTGTAGAGAATGTATTAATTGATTCTAAATACAAACACACTGCAAAAGCTTATATTCTCTATCGCGAACAACACGCTCGGCTTCGAGAAATCATTAGTACATCTCATGTTGATTTAGTTGACAACTATTTAGACAAACTAGATTGGCAAGTAAAGGAAAATAGCAACATGGGGTATTCGCTCCAAGGACTCAACAATTATGTTTCTGCTGAAATTAGTAAGGCTTATTGGTTAAATAAAATTTATCCAGCAGAAGTGCGGAAGGCTCACACAGACGGCGATTTCCATTTACATGATCTCAGTATAGTTTCTGTTTACTGCGTTGGATGGAGTTTGGACGATTTGCTTATCAGGGGATTCGGTGGAGTTAAAGGAAAAATTGAATGCAGTCCTGCAAAACATTTTAAAAGCGCGTTAGGGCAAATTGTAAATTACTTCTATACGCTCCAGGGGGAAGCGGCCGGCGCTCAAGCATTTTCAAACTTTGACACATTGCTTGCCCCCTTTATACGCTATGACAAACTGACGTACAAGGAGGTAGAGCAAGCAATGCAAGAATTTGTGTTTAACATTAATGTTCCGACAAGAGTAGGATTTCAGACGCCTTTTACAAATATAACAATGGACCTGCAAGTCCCAGAGTACTATAAAAACCAAAGTGTAATTTGGGGCGGAAAGCCACAAAATGAAACATATGGTGATTTCCAAAAGGAAATGGACATGGTAAATAAGGCGTTTCTTGAAGTAATGGCAAAAGGAGACAATAGTGGCCGAGTGTTCACATTCCCCATCCCAACCTACAACATCACAAAAACATTCGATTGGGATAACCCAAATCTGGACAAACTATGGGAAGTAACAGCAAAATATGGTATTCCTTATTTTTCTAACTATGTGAACTCCGAAATGAGTCCAGATGATTCAAGGAGCATGTGCTGCAGGCTCCGAATCGACAACAGGCAATTGGAAAAAAGAGGTGGTGGACTCTTCGGAGCTCATCCACTTACGGGTTCTATCGGTGTTGTAACTATAAACATGCCTCGCGTTGGACGCACGTCAAAAACTAAGAAAGAGTTCCTCAAAAAAGTTGAAGAACTTATGGATGTTGCAGAGGAGAGTCTTGAAATAAAGCGCAAAATCCTAGAAGGTCTCACAGAAAAAGATTTATATCCATATACGAGACACTATCTGCAAAAAATGAAAGATATCCACGGACAATATTGGAAAAATCATTTCTCAACAATTGGTCTTGTTGGAATGAATGAAGCCATGATGAACTTTATGGGAGAAAGCATCGTAACACCCAAGGGAAGGAAGTTTTCCGAAGAAATTCTAGACTTTATGCGCGATAAACTCCTTAAATATCAAAAAGAAACAGGAAATAACTACAACCTTGAAGCAACTCCTGCAGAAGGAACGGCATATCGACTTGCTCTTCTTGACCAAAAGCGCTTCCACGACATGATTTTTGCAAATGGAACAGGAACAAAAGTTCCTGACCCATTTTATACAAACTCTACTCATGTTCCCGTAAACCATTCGGGAGATCCGTTTGAAATTTTGGACTTACAGGACGAGCTCCAAACAAAATATACTGGAGGAACTGTTATTCACTTCTTTATCGGGGAAAGAATAACTGATACGGACTCAGTAAAGAGTCTCGTGAGAAAAGTTTGTAGTAATTATAAACTTCCATATTTTAGCATTACACCAACATTTAGTGTGTGTCAAAATCACGGATATTTAGCTGGAGAAATACAAGAATGTCCTAAGTGCGGAGAGTTATGTGAGATATATTCAAGAATTGTTGGATATTTACGACCCGTAAAACAGTGGAACAGGGGCAAAAGTGCAGAATTTTCTATTCGCAAAACAGTGTCGAAGAATACTGTAAAGGAAAAAGCAACAACACAACTCAAAAAAGTTAAATAAGTGCCATGGTCTTCGGTGGACTCGAAAAATTTTCTCTTATCGACTACCCCGGAAAATCATGCGCCATAGCCTTTACCGTTGGGTGTAATTTTCTTTGTCCCTACTGCCACAACCCAGAGCTTATTAAAAGAGACAAAAATTCAATCGTGATACCAGAACAAGAAATTTTGGATTTTCTTGCTATGCGCAAGGGAAAGCTTGATGCACTTTCTATAACAGGAGGTGAGCCCACCTTACACAGTGACTTATTAGACTTCATAGAAAAAGTTAAAGATATGGGGTTTTTTGTAAAGCTTGATTCTAACGGCACAAACCCTGAAGTGCTTAAGGAGGCTCTAGAAAAAAAGATTGTTGATTATCTAGCGATGGATATTAAAGCTCCCTTTCTAAAGTATGAAAAAGTTACAAAGCGGCCGGTAAATATAAAAAAAATTAAGGAAAGTATAGAGCTTATAAAAAATTCCAATATCGATCACGAATTTAGAACAACAATTGTAAGGTCGCAACTTACAAAAGGCGACATTTTGGAAATAGGAAAAATAGTAGCAGGAGCAAAGAGGTATTATCTCCAAAAGTTTGTTCCAACAAAAGTAAATGATATTGCGTTTATGGACGCAGAATCATACAACGATGACGAATTAGATGAGCTGCGAAAAGTTATATCAAAAAAAGTTGGTGTTTGTGGTATAAGATGAATAAGAAAAAGCCCCGGTAAATCCGGGGCTTCGCATAGTCGAGTGTTTGAGTTTAACCGATTTCCATGCCGGTTTTTATCTTGCAACCAAGGCTTTTGGCAACGTAAACCATTGCTTTAGCTTTTTTTGCTTGCTCGGCTTCCTTTGCAGAACTTCGGTTTTCCTTCCACGGTTCGGCATATCCTCCGAACATGAAGTCGATTAGGTGCCGATCATTTCTTGCTGCAATGAGCATGATCAGCAGATCAAGACCCCATGTCGCCGCTTTCTGGTTTTGTCCCTCAAAAAGAGCAAGTGCCTTTCTCAGTTTTGGCAACAGCTTGCGCAAGAAATCGGTTCGATACGCTTGATACCCAAGAGGAAATTTCTTGTTGTAGATCTCCATAATCCTGCTTGGATCCATCGGCGCAAGCGCCTCCCAGAAATCGTCAACCCACTTGTAGATATCCCGCTGCGGCGGCCTATCTTTTCCCCACCAATACCATACTGGAAGAAAAAGCGCCTCCGTTTGTGTTGCGGTGAATGCCTCAACGATGTCGGGAATCTTGTGCGGATCGTGCTCTTGGCAATCGAGACGGATAAGCACCTCTGCGTCAGGTCGTGCGTCAAGCACCGCTTCGAAACCGTCGATGAGCGTTTTCGCAAGACCCATGTTTTCTTGGTGTTCGACGAGCACTCCCTGCATACCAGCTGGGAATGTAAGGGCTCCATCACTTCCGAAGAAATGCTGAAAGGAAACTTCAGGTCGTAACCTGTCAGTCACATCCTTCATTTCATGATCGAAATTCAAAACCATTCTTGCCGGCTCGTTGTACACTGGCGTAAACGTAACCACTTCTGTAACTCTATTCATCCTTCTCTCCTATATAGACCTTTCTGACAGCATTTCTACTGCTCTATAGGCCAACATAAAGATCAATCACATGGCCATTCCATGTGGCCACACTATGCCATAGTACTAATTATCTGTCAATGAATTAACTCTAGAGCCCCCACTCCTCTTTTAATTCTTTAATCCCTTTTTCTATGCTAATTTGAGGCTCCCATGTTAAATACTTTTTTGCGAAGCTATTGTCTGCAACAGAACGATATGGTTCGAGTCGCGGTGGTATATATCTTATTTCTCCCCCTATTAATTGTGCTAGCTCATTAATAGTTGTTTCTTCTCCAGAGCCAATATTAAAGATTTCTCCATTTACAGTCGACTCATTTTCTGCAGCAAGTAAATTAGCACTCACCACGTCGTTCACATGTATAAAATCACGAGTTTGTTTGCCGTCACCAGTAATAGTAATTGGTTTTCCTTCGTCTTTTTGCTTTAGAAATTTACCTACCGCAAGAGCGTACGCTCCTTCAGGATCTAGCCGTGGTCCATAGACATTAAAATATCGCAAAGATATTGTTGGTAGACCGTACACATTACTCCAAAGTCTGCAGTACTGTTCGCTACAGATTTTGTGAAGGCCGTATGGGCTTTTAGGATCAGTCGGCATTGTTTCAACAAGAGGCATTACCTCCTGGTCTCCGTACGTTGCACCAGAACTTGAAAATATAACCTTTTTAACACCTCCTTTGTGTGCGGCAGTTAATACATTTACTGTACCGCTAACGTTCACATCGTGTGTCTCCCCAGGTTCATCAATTGTATGTTGCACACGAGGAAGCGCTGCAAGATGAAACACGTACACCGCACCACCTATGATTGGTGCAATGTCGTCATATTTTCTTATATCCACCTTATGAAAAGTTGATTTTTTATTGATTCGATCTTTTTTCTTCCCACCTGCAAAATTGTCAATTGTATGAACATCCCACCCTCTCTCCAAACAGACATCAACGATGTGGGAACCAATAAACCCTGCACCACCGGTTACTACTACTTTTATTTTACTCATATCATTACAACTATAACAAAGTAAAAACTTATGCTAATTAAGCGAATCAAAAGTTTTTCGAAGTCCTTCACGAAAGTCTATGCTGGGTTTAAATCCTAAATACTTTTTTGCCTTTTTAGTATCTGCAAGTGAATGTTTTATGTCACCTGTCTTAAAATCTTCATACTTTGGTTTGATGCTAGTACCACAATAATTATTTATCTCCTCAACAAGAGTGTTAAGTGAGAATCTCTTACCACACGCAATGTTGAAAACTTCTCCACCTACATTAGGCGCACTCATCGCTTGGATATTGGCCTGCACAGCGTTATCAATGTATGTGAAGTCTCTTGTAGTTTCACCATCTCCAAAGATTGTAGGTCTTTTTCCATTTTTTATAATAGTAATAAATTTTGGGATTACAGCGGCATAGTCAGAGTTTGGATTTTGTTTAGGTCCAAAAATATTGAAATAACGAAGACCAACGGTCTCAAGTCCAAATATATTGTGGTAGAGTTTTCCATATACCTCTCCTAACATTTTTTGTGCCGCATATGGTGAAAGTGGATTATATTCCATCGTCTCTACCTTCGGTAATTCTTTGGAATCTCCATAGGGCGAGCTGGAGGATGCAAACACGACTCGCTTTACTCCCTCTTGAAGCGCTGTAGCAAATACATTTAGTGTTCCATGAACGTTTGCGGCATTGGTTTTTCTTGGGTGTTTGATACTTTTTGGAATAGACGGAATTGCTGCTTGGTGAAAAACAACACTTGCCCCACGTAGCGCTTTTTTAAGAAGATTATCGTCTAAAATACTACCCTCTATGAAAGTTATATTCTCTAAAAACGGTTTAATATTTTCAATTCTACCTGTTTCAAGGTTATCAATTACAGTAACGTCGTATCCGTCCTTCTGTAATCGTTCTGCTAAATGTGAGCCAATAAAGCCAGCCCCTCCTGTTACTACTACTTTTTCTTTCATATTTTTTATTTTACGTTCCGCTCCAAAAATGACCTAAAATCATTTTCATCGCGATTACCATATAAAGTGTCACATCTAGGAACTGTCTCCCAGACAATTCCTATAACCCACTTCGAGACAATAAAGTTTTAACCGTACGAAGTGCAATTTGTAAATCTAGAATTACTCCCCTGTGCTTCACATAATAAAGATCATACGAGAGTTTCAACGCTGTCTCATCATACTGCACGCCATATTTTGGTGGTTTGTCTTGATGAATTTGAGCCCATCCTGAAAGTCCCGGCTTAATTAAATGACGAGTATTGTAATAAGGAATTCTTCTTTCGTAGAGTGCGGTAAATTCCGGCTTTTCTGGCCTTGGCCCAATAAGAGATAGGTCTCCACGAACCACAGACCAAATCTGTGGAAGCTCATCAATGCGAGTCTTCCGCAAGAAATTACCTATACGAGTTATCTCCTCACCACCATCAACTGTCATACTACGAAATTTTGCAAGTCGAATCGCCCTTCCATTTTTCCCAACTCTTTCCTGAAAATAAAAAAGGGGGCCTTTGTCGTCTAAATACACAGCAAGAGCTACAAACGGAAGCAGCAAGACCGTTGGAATTGCAATTACTAAAGACGCAATAATGTCGAAAACCCTTTTTGACAAATCATATACAAACTTTGCGCCGAGCGAAACATTATCAAGTAGCCAGTTCTGTTTTACAAATGAAAGTGGGACTCTCTCGAAAATATCTTCGTAAATTCGACTTATGTCCACAATCTGAATTCCAAGAAAAATGAGCGAGTACAAGACAGGAAGAACAGGCACCACTCTTTCGTCCGTTGCGTCAATTGCAATAACAGAAATATTGTTTTCTCTAATTATTTTTTCGGTATTTTCTACTATAACTTCAGAAGATGTTCTATCTAAATCAATACTTTCTTCGAAAAACAAATCGTAACGACTGTTGTTGTTTATTTCATCAATAAGTTCTCTTACTTCTCCTCCACTTCCGATTATTAATGTGCTTCGTTTCTTTCTGGCGTCAATTCGTGGAAACAAAACCAGTCTCCAAAACACTATTATTGGAAACGAAATTACAAGATAGATGAGAAGATTGGTCTTAGGAGCAATGCTAAAGTATGGAATCACAAAAAAGAAGGCCGCTGCAAGCACAATGTTTGTGATTTGAGCCTTTAAAATAACCCCCGGGAGTCTTCTCTTAAAAAGGACCGTGTGCTTGCGATAAAGACCTGCGATTATAAAAACTAGAATCCAAACAATAAAAAGAAACGAAAATGGTACAAAATGGTTATACCAAGTGTCACTTCCTGGAAGCTCCAAATAGCGTACCAAAAGGGTAAGCCACAGTGAGGCTAGGAATACGAAAATATCCCCTAATAGCAAGATAATTGGCTCTTTTCTACCGTACATAGTCATATGTGCAATATCACCATACTACAACAAAATAATACTGGGGCAAGTTACATCGAATTTGATAGAATACTCTTATGTTAGAAGTATCTACAAGAACACGGGCCCGTGGCAAAAAAGTTTTATATGTCATAACTAAGTCTAATTTTGGAGGTGCTGGGAAGTACGTTCTTGACTTGGCTATTAGTGTTAAAGATGCGGGTTTTGACGTTGCTGTGGCCTGCGGAGGAGGCGGACCGCTTGTAGATAAGCTTAGGGAGCAAAATATTCGAACTATAGATGTGCCAAACCTCAAGCGTGACATCAGTGTTTTCAAAGAGTTTCAGGTATTAAGAGCGCTTCGCACTCTCTTCAAAAATGAAGCTCCGGATGTAATACACTTAAACAGTTCAAAAATTGGAGGAATTGGTGCACTTGCAGGAAGATTGGAGAAAGTCCCCAAAATTATTTTTACTGCTCATGGATGGGCATTTAATGAAAATCGCGGAATTGTCTGGAAGATGTTTACCTATCTAGCTTCCTATGCAACAGCAATACTTTCGCACATAGTGATAACAATTTCGTACAAAGAGGAGGAGCAAGCGCTAAATTTTCCATTTGTTGGTGTTGAGAAAGTCCGAATGATATATAACGGGATTGGAGGAAAAGATTTTGAAACAAAAGAGAGCGCGCAAGCAACAATTGAAGAACTCTCAAATATTTCTATTCAAAGTGACACGGTCGCCATAGGAAGCATAGGTGAATTGCATAAAAATAAAGGATATATGTATGCGCTCAAGATGTGTGAGCAGTTGGTGGAGCGGAAAAGAAAATTTGTGTATTTAATTATTGGCGAAGGCGAAGAAAGACACTCAATAGAAAAATATATACGAGAAAAGCACTTGAATAATTATGTGAAACTTCTTGGTGCAATTCCAGACACTACATCAGGAGCAGTTCTCATTAAAGCATTTGATATTCTTTTGCTTCCATCTACAAAAGAGGGTCTACCTTATGTTCTCCTTGAGGCAGGTGTAGCAAATGTTCCAATTGTAGCAACGCGTGTCGGCGGAGTCCCAGAAATAATAGAGCACGAAAAAAACGGACTCCTGGCGGCACCACAAAATGAAGGAGCTCTAACGTTGCAAGTAGAAAAAATTCTTTATGACAGCAGATTGCGAGAAGATTACAGTAGGGAAAATTACAAAATCGTCATAAATAAGTTTACTCTCGAGCAAATGGTTGAGAATGTTTTGTTCGAATACTTAAATTAGTCCCAAATAGCTATAGTTTAAGCCATATTTTAGGTCTCGATGTCTACTCCCACTAATTCGTAATCAGAATCACCGCGAACAATTGGACGTCCGTAGTATCTCATTCCCATAAAAATTCCAAGAGCTGCAAACTCGGTAATTAAATGTGACCCACCATAACTCATAAATGGAAGTGTGGTTCCGGTAACAGGAAGCAGGCCAATATTCATTCCAATGTGTACGGTAAAGTGGCTCATTAGAAGTATTGCTATTCCAACTCCAAAAAGCGTCTCGAAGTTTGTCGCACCATAAAGTGAGGAGGCGAGGATTCTCCATATGATAACGCCATAAAGCATAAGAAGTAGGAGCACCCCAAAAAAGCCCCACTCTTCTGCAAAGGCAGCAAAGATAAAATCTGTTTCGTATTCGGGTAGAAATTCCAGTCGTGATTGTGTTCCTCCCCCTATGCCTTTGCCCATGAGTTCTCCCGAGCCAACAGCAACTTGAGATTGATAGGCGTTATATCCAGCTCCCTGTAAATCTGTTAGAGGATTAATGAATGTCATAATTCTTTCCTTTTGATACTCTTCAAACACGAAAGTCCATAAACCACCAGCAGACATGAGACCAACAAGAAAGATAATCAAAAGGTGCTTTTTGGAAATGCCCGCGACAAGAATCATACCAAGCCAAAGGGAAAAAATAATTATTGCAGAGCCAAAATCTGGCTGTAAAAATACCAAGGCGACAATTATTATCATATAGAGGCCTGAGACAAGAATATGTCTGTAATTGGCAATTTCTACGTGTCTGCGCGAAAAGTATTTTGCTAGAAGCAAAAGCACGACAATTTTGATTGGATCAGAAGTTTGAACAGAAAATGCTCCAACATCAATCCAACTCTGCGCTCCAGAAAAAATATCTCCAAATAAAAGCGTTAGTAAAAGAGTTGCAGCAGAGAGAGCAAAAAGAGAAACAATTACACTTGTCTTTTTGAGAAATCTAAAATCAAGAAAACTTAGAATAAAAAAGATGGCTACACTTATCGATATCCAAATTAGCTGGCGTCCAAAAAAATAATTATCCCCAAAAAACGAATTCATCGTTATGAGCCCTGCAGAAGATAGCAAAAGGGCGGCCACAAATAGCACCCAATCAATCCGCCCCCCCAAAGATGTAGCTGTCCTTTTTATAGCATCAAGTGGGTTCTCCATTGCAAGAATAGTACACTAGAAATGCCCTATTCTAAAGGGATGTCGGGTAGCCTAGGAATTATGTCGATTATTGCAGCGCCTTTTTCACAAATTTTGTCAGAAATCTGTTCATATACACTAATTAAATCCTTGCTTGTTCCAGCTTTGTAAAAATATTTATCATCTGAGGTTGCTGGTGTAGAGGCCAAATTCTGAAGGAACAAAGCGTTTACTTCTTCTCCAAGACCAATCGTATATACCTTAAACCCTGCCTGTTTTACTTTTTCTACCTGTTGAAGCGCATAAAGCTCCCCTCCTGGATCCTCTGGCTCGTTTGCAATTCCATCAGTAAGTAGAATTAGAATTTTTTCTACACCTTCTCTGTTTTGGTTATCATCTGCATCAACACGCACAGAGTCAAGAAGCCCATCTCCTGGATTTGTTGAGCCTAGTTCTTCTTCTGGAAGGATTTCGATTTTATTTATGAGCTCTGATGTTTTAGAGTGGTCTGCTGTAAGGGTAGAGAGTACTGACGATTTGGTAGCAAATGTGATGAGCCCTGTTCTGTCATTTGTAGATAGTTTGTTCACAAAATCTGCTGCTGCCACTTTTGCATCTGTAAGCGGTTGTGGAGGGTCGTCATTGTCATTGTTCATAGAACCAGAAGTATCAAGGAGCAACATCACATCAACAGGCGCGGTACAAGCCTCAAGCTCTTTTTCAAGCGGTCTTGGCCACGTAAAGACCAGATTCTCTTTGCTTTTCTTTGGCAAAATATCAATAAATGTACGAGAGGTTGCAATAGCGTTTTCGTTTGCATTGAAAATAACTGCCACAACCTCTATGTCTTTATATTCCTGAATAGATTTGTTTTCTAGTACTGCTGAGAGTCTGGGAAATGTATCCTGGTTTGTTAGGTTTTTGTCTTTTACAACAAATGGCGACTCACTTGTTGCACGTACTTTAATCCACTCATTTTCATTAATAAGTTCAAAAAAAGTACGCTTTGGCTCGATGCCATTAGTTTCTATTCCCCCTTCAAAAATTGGAGATATTTTTCCAGCTGAAATAAAAGTACTTCCTTTTCTCTCGGCAATCAGATTGTTGCTTTTGTCATAGAGTTTAAAAACATACTCCATGCGAAGAACACCTATATCAAAATTTGGATTCTCAACATATGCTATCGCATTGTATACATTGTTGGTAACCTCAAATGAACGACTAAAAAGTACCACGGGTTCTGCAGACTGGAACGGGCAAAGATACTGACACGCCCCGCCGCAGTCTATTCCTACCTCAGTATTATTTTGCTTTCCATCAAAACAAGTAGGAGGTTCGTAGTATGTAATAACAAGCCACCATGCAAAAATTATGGCAAATACAGTTAAAAATATAGCTATGTATACAAACCTACGCTTTAGTGACCAGGAAACCATTAGATATATTGTAGCAATTGAGGAAACGGGCGACTAGTGCAATTGTCGGGTGACTACCCTTATTTTCTGTCATGGCGACTACCCTTATTGCCTGTTTCATTTCATTCAACATCGGCAACTTTTTGCTGAAGCAAAAAACGGATGAAACAGTCCGCAGGGACTGTTTCATTCCCTTCGGGAAAGTAGGTAGTCACAATAAAATGCGATTTTTTGATACCTCAAGTATTAGGTATCAAAAAATCGCATACTTAATACTGGCGACTACCTACTTTCCCCGTGAAGAGTATCATCGGCGCTAGCAAGCTTGACTTCCGAGTTCGGAATGGGATCGGGTATACCCCTGCCGCCAAATCACCAGTATTAAATATACGATTTTGTTTGTCTTTTCTAAATTGGTCGGGAACCCGCAAAGGCCTAACCAGATCTTCCCAACAATGTGGGTGCTGTGCAGCCGAAGCCACGTCCTTAGTTAGCTAGGGATGTCAATTGCGGGTCCCCGTAAATTAAATGTACTGTTGCAACCACAAATCTTAAGATTTGCAGAATTCCTAACAGGAAATGAACGACGAATTAGTACCCTTCGGCTAAACACATCGCTGTGCGTACACCTTGGGCCTATCACCTAGTCATCTCCTAGGGGTCTTAATGATTTCTAATCTTGAAGTTGGCTTCCCACTTAGATGCTTTCAGCGGTTATCCATTCCCAACTTAGCTACCCAGCGGTGCTCCTGGCGGAACAGCTGGTACACCAGAGGTTAGTTCTTCCCGGTCCTCTCGTACTAGGGAAAACTCTTCTCAAAAATCGACGCCTGCAGCAGATAGAGACCAACCTGTCTCACGCTCCTTTTCCAACATTGCTGTTGGGGACGGACTATATCTTCGGCTTGTGCCGGCTAACATGTAGTCTCTACGGGGTCTGAAATAAAGCCTATGCTTTGTTTCAGTTCCCTCGGTATTGTCCATCTAACGGGATGGATTTCACCGATATAGTTAGCTTGTCTCAAGAATAATTTCTTGAGCCGCCGTGATTGGTTGGTATATCTTGTTCCCCCGTTAGAAACAGGACACAAAGTGTCCGCGGTTTCTAACGGGGTTATTTAGACGAAAATACCTTCAATTGTAATGTCGTTATGGTGGACTCAGACTGTTCAATTGTCGTTAACTACGTTTGTTACGTAGCTTGTTACGTAACATGTTACGTAACAACAACTGAACGGTCTGAACCCAGCTCGCGTACCTTTTTAAATGGCGAACAGCCATACCCTTGGGACCTTCTCCAGCCCCAGGATAAGGTGAGCCGACATCGAGGTGCCGAACACCGCCGTCGATATGGACTCTTGGGCGGTACCAGCCTGTTATCCCCAGGGTAGCTTTTATCCGTTAATCTCTGGCCGCATCTAAAGCGTACCATCGGTTCACTATGTTCTGCTTTCGCATCTGTTCGAGACGTACCTCTCACAGTTAAGCTAGTTTATGCCATTACACTATCGGCACGGTTTCCATTCGCGCCTAACTAACCTTAATAAACTCCTCCGTTACCTTTTAGTAGGATAGCGCCCCACTA
>Ga0255052_10000171_pt1 | contig 49258 bp, 38 predicted proteins | sample JV7_2_21_MG_FD_188632 | JGI IMG/M metagenome (GOLD analysis project Ga0255052, IMG submission 188632) | Seawater microbial communities from Jervis Inlet, British Columbia, Canada - JV7_2_21 | ecosystem: Environmental > Aquatic > Marine > Inlet | place: Canada: British Columbia | collected...
GAGGTGCTATAGAGCTCGTCGACCTCGATAGCACCTCGGAAACGCCGACCATAGACGAAGAGCTCGTCGACCTCGATAGCACCTCGGAAACGCCGACCATAGAAGAAGCGGTCGTCGACCTCGAGGGCACCTCGGAATTGCCGTCGCTGGATGAGACGCTCGAGCAGGCGATCGCGGACGCTGGCCAGGGCTCCGAGGCGACCGCCGAAATCAATCTTGATGATCTCGACCTGGATATCGAAGGATTGGCGGAGACAGAACTCGCATCGCTTGACGACCTCGATGAGACGGGCACGAACGAAGTACTTCCGGACGATGATTTTGCAGACACAGGTGCGGTGACGGGCAAGAACCCCGAGATCGACCCGAATTCGACCGGCGTTCGCGAGCGCACTGACCTGGATGCACTCATCGATCCGGATCAGACTGGCGAGATGCGACTGGCGGCCGATGAGACGGGACGCAGTCCGCTGCTAGATGTTTCTGACGAAACGATGGAACAAACGGAAGTCAGCATTGACGAGAGTTTGCTTGATGCCACGGGCATGACCCAGGTTCTGGATGAAGACATGACCGTGGAAACAGCATCGGGCATTGATGACTTGCTGTCAGACGACCAGGAAACGTTGCTGGCCAGCCTGGACGACGATGAGGCCGACTTTGACTTTGCGAAAACCGAGGCGCTGCCCACCGATGTCTTTACCAGCGATGGCGACCTCGGTGAGACTGGCGAAATGCCGGGTGTCGACGGCACCGATATGGATCTCGACCTCAGTGATCTGACCGCGGCGCTCAATGTGGGCGGTGGCGGCGACACAGTCGATCAACTGCGTGACGACGAGACCGTCGAGCAGCCAGCCCCGTCAATATCCGGGAAGACTGCCGAAGTCCCAACGATGTCGCTCGGACCCGAGGAAATGAGCGACGACCTGCACGAAGCGCGCACTATGACCGAAGTTGGCACCAAGCTTGACCTCGCGCGCGCGTATGTCGATATGGGCGACCCTGGCGGCGCGCGCAGCATTCTTGAGGAAGTGCTCGACGAGGGTGATGAGGGTCAGCGCCAACAGGCTCAACAACTGCTCGATTCCCTGCCAGATTAGCGGGCACAAATATTCGCATTGCGCTCGGCATCGAATACGACGGCACCGGGTATAACGGCTGGCAGCGCCAGAAAACCGGGCTGGGCGTGCAGCAACGCCTGGAAGAGGCGCTTGCCCGGGTCGCCGACGAATCGGTCGAGGTTGTTTGCGCGGGCCGCACCGATACAGGTGTGCACGCCTCCGGCCAGGTGGTGCATTTCGACACGCGCAGTGAGCGCAATTCTCGCGGCTGGTTGCTGGGAGCAAACAGCAATCTTCCGGACGACATCAATGTCACCTGGGCCCAGCCGGTCGACGACGAATTTCATGCGCGGTTTTCTGCGATCGCGCGTCGCTATCAATACCGAATTCTCAATCGTCTCGAACGATCGTCATTACATCGGAATCGGGCCTGGTGGGTCTATGAGACGCTCGACGCTGCCGCCATGCACGCAGCGGCGCAACGACTACTGGGTAAGCATGATTTTTCTGCGTTCCGTGCGGCCGGCTGCCAGGCGTCCACCGCTGTGCGCGAGATGACTAGTATTGCGGTAATAAGAGACGGCGACTGGCTAACGCTGGACGTCACAGCGAACGCGTTTTTGCAGCACATGGTTCGAAACATGGTCGGCACGCTCGCCGCCATTGGTTTGGGTAAACAGGATATTGACTGGGCGTCCGACGTTCTTACGAGCCGCGATCGTAAAGCAGGTGGCATTGCTGCGCCTCCGTATGGACTGACGCTCATATCAGTAGACTACCCGTCGTCATTTGAGATTCCCGATGCAGTGAACTACGGCCTGTCTGCTGCTGGCTGTTGATTGGCGATACGGATATCATGCTGACATGAGTTGGTTCGAGAAATTGATGCCGTCGCGCATTAGCACTGAGAATCGCACAAAGTCCGTGCCCGAGGGCGTGTGGATCAAGTGCCCGACCTGCGATGCACAGCTCTATCGGAACGAACTTGAGCGCAGCGTGCAGGTATGCCCCAAGTGCGATTACCACATGCGTATCGGTGCCAGGAAGCGGCTCGAGTTTTTTCTCGATCCGGAATCGCAGCAAGAGTTGTCGGCGCAACTTGAACCGGAAGATCCGCTCAAGTTTCGCGATAGCAAGAGATACCGGGATCGCATCGTGCAGGCGCAGAAAAAAACCGGCGAGAAAGACGCATTGGTCACGGTAACGGGCACGTTGTTTGGCAGGCCCGTCGTAGCCTGCGCTTTCGAATTCGGTTTTATGGGCGGCTCGATGGGCTCGGTTGTTGGCGAGCGCTTCGCACGCGCCGCGCGTCACTCGGCCGACAACAAAATGCCGTTGATTTGTTTTTCGGCGAGCGGTGGCGCGCGCATGCAGGAAGCGTTGTTCTCATTATTGCAAATGGCCAAAACGTCGGCGGCGCTCGCGCATCTTGGTTCCAAAGGGATTCCGTATATATCGGTTCTGACCGACCCGACGACCGGTGGCGTTTCTGCGAGCCTCGCGATGCTGGGGGACGTCAATATCGCCGAACCAAACGCGCTAATTGGTTTTGCCGGGCCGCGGGTCATAGAGCAGACTGTGCGCGAGCGGCTACCCGAGGGTTTCCAGCGCAGCGAGTTTCTTCTGGATCATGGCGCCATCGACATGATCGTCGATCGCCGCAAAATGCGCGAGGAAATAGCCGACCTATTGGCCAAGTTCGAGCGTCAACCCAGCCCCGTTTCCAGTTCATGAAATAACACCATGTTGCCTGCCGGTTCGCCACTCTTTGACTGGCTGGCGTGGCTCGAGACGCTCTCACCGAAGGAAATCGACCTCGGTCTCGAGCGAGTTCAGTCGGTGCTCGAGCGCCTCTCGCTGGAGTTTCCCGCAAGCGTTTTACTGATCGCCGGAACCAACGGCAAGGGGTCCTGTGTCGCGATGACCGAGGCGTTGTTGGTGGCTGCCGGGTACCGCGTTGGCGCCTATACCTCGCCGCACATTATCCGTTACAACGAACGTATTGCCGTCGATGGCGTAAGCGTTACTGACGAACAAATAATTGCCGCGTTCGAGCAGGTCGAAGCGGTGCGACAAGACGTTACGCTTACGTATTTCGAATACGGCACACTGGCCGCCATGGTGGTGTTTGCGGCGTCGAGTCTGGATGTCTGGCTGCTCGAGGTCGGCATGGGAGGTCGTCTTGACGCCAGCAATGTTATTGAGCCGACAGCGTCGTTGATTACCAACGTGTCACTCGATCACTGTGACTGGCTGGGCGAGGACATTGAGGCGATCGCGGTTGAGAAGGCCGGCGTCATGAGACGCGGTGTCTCCACGGTTTTCGCGTCTCGCGAAGTACCACGCTCGTTACAAGAGCAGGCGATTGAGATTGACGCCGACTTGTTGCTCGTGGGGCGCGATTTCGACTTCGTCAGCGGTGGGGACGGTCAATGGCGCTGGAATGGATGTGAAGTCGAGCGGCGCGACCTGCCAGTGCCTGGACTGCAGGGTGAATTTCAGATTGGCAACGCGGCGGCTGTGCTCGCATTGATTGAGGCGGCGGGCCTCAAAAAGGCGCTGGAGCCGACGCTTCTCAAGGAAGTAATGCCGAGACTTGCGCTTACCGGGCGCCTGCAGGCTGTTTCGGCCGGCGGTGTTCGATGGCTTCTGGATGTCGCTCATAACCCGGCCGCCGCCGCGGTTCTTGCAAAAGAGCTGACGGTCCGTGCGACATCCGGCGAGACATGGGCCGTCATTGGCGTCCTCGACGACAAGGATATTAAGGGCATTGTCGAAACGCTGAACAGCCAGGTCGATCACTGGATCGCCGTCAGTGCGAGCAGCCCACGCGCTGTGCCTGCGGACGAGCTCGCACGGCAAATCGCAAATTTCAGTGGCCGACCCTGCAGAATCGGCGAATCACTGTTTGACGCGATGGATTATTCGCGGCGGACGGTGGCGGAAAATGACAGAATACTGGTCACGGGATCCTTCTATATGGTGGGTCCCGCACTCCAGAACCTTGAGCTATACTCGCGACCCGAATCATGATGGAACGAGCCTTGAAAGAGCGAATTATCGGCGCTGCCGTACTTGTGCTATTTGTGGTTTTGGTTGTGCCTGTATTTCTCGATGGCCCGCCGGATGCTACAGAGATGGTGTCCGAGTCCGTTTTGCTGCCGGGTCAGCAGGATCAGAAAACCCAGACCGTTGTGCTTGACCGGAATCGAACAGAACCCGTGCCGGCTGCCAACAATTCGACCGAGGACGAGGCGGCACCGGCGGTCAAGGCTCCACAGCCCAAGGCGACGCCGCCAGAACCACAAGAGGCCAAAGAGAAACCGGCAGCCGTCGAAAAAAAGTCTGAGCCGACACCAAAGGTGGTGGCGCCGAAGCCTTCGCCGGCAGTAAAAACACGGCCCGCATCCACGACTGGCATGTGGGCCGTGCAGCTGGGCAGCTTTTCCAACAAGGACAATGCCGAAAAATTGGCCGCAGACCTGCGCAAGCAGGGCTATGCGGCATTCCTGAGCCAGTTAACGACCGATTCGGCCCGCCTGCATCGAGTGCGTATCGGGCCGCAAAAGGATCGCCAGAGCGCGGAAGCAATGGCAAGCCGCCTGGCGAAAGTGGGTCACGATGGTCAGGTCGTGCCACACCCATGATAGAATCTCCGCCCTCGACTCGCCGTTACGTTCCGAGCTGAAACGACATCTCCGATGCCGATCATCGACATTTTTATTGCCGTTGCGTTGCTTATTTCCATCGTCGTCGGGTTCTTTCGCGGCTTTGTCAAAGAAGCAATCTCGATATCGGCTTTGTTGCTCGCTACGTGGGCAGCATTGTATTTTGGTCCCGACGTGGGCAGCGTTTCCGAAAACTGGCTCAGTTCCGAAGAATTGCAGAAGTGGGCTGGGCGCATACTCGTATTTGTTGTCATCCTGGCAGTCGGTGGACTGCTTGGCTGGGGCGTGTCCAAGCTGGTGCGATTGTCGGCCTTGAGCGGCATCGATCGTGTGCTGGGCTCGGCGTTTGGCGCCGCCCGCGGTGTTGTACTTATGGCCTTGCTAGTCATTGGCGGGCAATATGCCGGTTTCGACAATGACGAATGGTGGCTGCAGTCGCGTACGATTCCGTACTTCGAAGTTGTCGCAGACTGGGTCAAGGTCATGGCGCCGAAAGGCTATGAATTGCTCGTTCCGGACGAGGCAGTGGAAACGCTGCCGGTGGATATTCCGGCAAAACTTCAAGAACCCGATTCGATCTAGCGATCACGGAGATATCGACCCATGTGTGGCGTTGTTGGAATTGTCAGTGCACAGCCGGTAAAACAGTCCCTGTATGACGCGTTGACTGTGATGCAGCATCGCGGCCAGGATGCCGCAGGCATCGTGACCTGGAGCGAAGAGCACGGCCTGACACAACGCAAGAGCAACGGGCTGGTGCGTGACGTTTTCCGCCAGCGCCACATGATGCGGCTGGAAGGCAACATCGGGCTGGCGCACGTTCGGTATCCGACGGCCGGAGGATCCAAATCATCGGAGGCACAGCCGTTCTACGTGAATTCGCCGTACGGTATTTGCCTGGCGCATAACGGCAACCTGACAAATCACGATGAACTCGCCGACTTACTAACCTGCGAAGACCGTCGTCACCTGAGCACGAACTCGGATTCTGAAGTCTTGCTCAACGTGTTCGCGCATGAATTGCAACGTCGCGTCAACGGTCAACCGACGGCTGCGAGTATCTTTGACGCCGTCGATGCGGTGCACAAGCGCTGCACCGGCGGTTATGCGGTGGTTGCCATGATCATCGGCTTCGGCATCGTGGCGTTCCGCGACCCGAATGGCATACGACCGCTAGTGCTCGGCGAGCGCGACTCTGATGGAAAAAAAGATTTCATGGTCGCGTCGGAAAGTGTGGCGCTCGATGTCGGTCAATTCACCCGCCTGCGCGACGTACGGCCAGGCGAGTGTGTTTTTATCGAGAACGGCGGCATTCTTCATTGCCGGGCATTTGGTGGCGAAACCAGGCACACACCGTGCATTTTTGAATACGTATATTTTGCGAGACCCGATACGATTCTCGATAATTTGTCAGTCTACAAAGCGCGCCTGCGCATGGGCGAGCAGCTGGCCGGTAAGATTGTGCGCGAATTTCCCGAGCATGACATCGATGTTGTAATTCCAATACCGGATACCAGCCGCACAGCGGCCCTGCAGGTGGCGTATCACCTGGGCGTCAAGTATCGCGAGGGTTTCATCAAGAACCGCTACATCGGCCGGACCTTCATCATGCCGGGCCAGGCGGAGCGTGCCCAGTCAGTACGGCGCAAACTCAACGCGATCGACCTCGAATTCCGTGGCAAGAATGTGCTGCTGGTGGACGATTCGATCGTTCGAGGTACGACGTCCCAGCAGATCATCAAGCTCGCACGTGAGGCCGGCGCGAGCAAAGTCTACTTCGCGTCCGCGGCGCCACCCGTGCGTTACCCCAACGTCTACGGCATCGATATGCCGGCGGCCTCCGAGTTGATCGCGAATGGCCGAAGCGTCGAAGAAATTCAGGAAATCATCGGCGCAGATCGACTCATCTACCAGGATCTTCATGGTCTGATCCGCTCGGTACGTCACGGCAATTCGGCAATCCAGGATTTTGATACTTCCTGCTTTTCAGGTGAATACGTCACCGGTGACGTTACCGAAGAATATCTGCAGGATCTGGAATTGCGCCGTAACGATGCGGCAAAGCGATCGCGGAAGACGAAGAAAAAACGCGCGTCCAACGTTGTCTCTTTGTAACAACATGCCCGCAGGAAGGCGCCTCGGCGCGACGCCGGTATGCCTTGTCAATCGCGTATGAGTATTAAGGTCATGATCATTGATGAACAGGCGGAATTCCGTAGCCTGCTCATGCATCACGTGACGTCGCACTGGCCCGACGCCATCATCTCCGCCTACGATCCCACCGCCGCCGGCCACCTGCCCGACGAATTCTCGGGCGCCGGCAACGATCTAGTTCTTCTCGGCAATCGCCACGGTGATGATCGTGACGGTATCGACGCACTGCAACGCTTCATGGCGAAGGACAATTTTCCACCCGTCGTTTATTTCGGTTCCGAAGATGACGAGGATGCGGCCCACAGTTTGGCTCCCGATGCGCATTTCAACCGCAATCAAATCAAGCACGATTCTCTTGTCGTTGGCCTTAGTGACTTGTTGCTGTCGAGGCGCCTTGTGGCAACGACGGATGCGCTGTTTGTCGGCGACATGCGGACCAGCATTAATCCCCTGATAAGAGGCTATCGTTTTGTGCGAAAAATCGGCGCCACCGAATATTCGGGCGTGTACCTCGCGGAACGCGAATCCTCGAATACGATGGTTGTGCTCAAGGTATTGCGGCAGAAGCCCGGGCGCGACGACAGCATCGGTGCGTTTGACCGCTTCCTGCAGGAATACGAAACCATCGCCGAGATGAATCACCCGAATGTTGTCAAGATCTACGATCTCGGTGTCGCCGATGACCACGCGCACATTGCGATGGAATACCTGGATGGCGGCGATCTGCGGAACAAGATCGATGACGGAATTCCTCAAGACCATGCGGTAGGGTATTTACGGCAAATTGCCGGTGCGTTGACCGCGATACACGCGAATGGCGTTCTGCATCGCGACCTGAAACCCGCAAACATCATGTTGCGTGAGGACGGCTCGATCGCATTGATCGACTTTGGTCTTGCGAAGCGCGCGAAACTCGAAAGCGAGATCACGGACAAGGGAGAGATTTTCGGCACCCCGTATTACATGAGTCCCGAACAAGGGCATGGCGGCAGCGTGGACCAGCGCAGCGACATCTATAGCCTTGGCGTCGTTTTCTATGAAATGCTAACGGGCGAAAAGCCTTACAAAGCGGATACGGCGATGGGCATTATTTTCAAACATGCGAACGCGCCGATTCCGTTGTTGCCGACGCGTCTGGCGCAGTACCAGGTTCTGATCAACCTGATGCTCGCCAAGGCCCCTGAAGACCGACTGCAGGGTGCCATGGAGATCGACGAGTGGCTGTAGAAACAAGTCTGCCGCAGGCCATCAGCGATTTCCTGGACGAGCCGACGCCGGCTGAATGGCTCGATGAGGCTGTCAAGCGACTCCCCGAGATGCTGCTCGACCACGCGAATTGCGAGCTCAAGGCCGCATCGACGGCGCTCGGGTTTTTGTACCGTTATCCGGATCGCGCGGCACTGGCGCAACGTATGTCCAGACTGGCGCGCGAGGAGCTTCGACATTTTGAGCAGGTTCGCTCGATCATGGAAGAGATGGAGATTCCGTTTCGGCGCCTGAGCGCGTCTCGCTATGCGGGTAAGCTACGTGAAGCGTCGCGGCAGGACGAACCCTACAGACTGCTCGACATGCTGTTGGTTGGCGCGTTAATTGAAGCGCGATCTTGCGAACGCTTTGCAAAGATTGCGCCCCGGCTGCCACAGAAACTGGGCAGGTTTTACGGCGGTCTGCTCGCCTCCGAGGCGCGTCATTTCGAGCATTACATTGCTTTCGCCAGGTCGGAATGCGGAATTGATGACGCTGAGGTTGATGCAAGGCTTGCGAAACTTAAAGAGCTGGAGGCAGAACTGGTGGCTGCCCCGGACCCGGATTTCCGCTTTCATTCGGGTCGGCCCGCCTAGTTCCTCGGCATCGCTTCGAGGCGCGGTCCGTTTTCATCCCATCGCAATACGCTACCTTGTTCGTACCAGTCGCCAAGCACGATACGCTTGACGCTTCTGTCTTTCAGATCCACGTCGTGAATGGCAGGACGGTGCGTATGCCCGTGCAGCAATATATCGATGCCGCGTTTCCGAAATGTACCGACAACCGCATCCTGGTTGACGTCCATGATGTCTTCGCCAACAGAGTCGTTGTATTCCTTGCTTTGCTGCCTGGCGTGTTCGGCGAACGCGATGCGCTCCTCAAGTGGTTTCGCACGCATCATGGCCTGCCACTCGGGGTTGCGTGTCATCAGCCGGACCTGCTGATAGTGCACGTCGTCTATGCACAGCGCATCGCCGTGACTTAAGAGGACTTTCTCGCCGTACAGCTCTATGGCTTCCGGATCGCCCAGGATCGTCACTCCCGTTTCCTCCGCAAACCGTTCTCCGATCATGAAGTCCCGGTTGCCATGAATAAAAAACACCGGCACACCGGAATCGACCAGTTCCCGAATTGCGCCCTTCATGACCATAAAGTGTGGGTTGGGGTCGTCGTCGCCGACCCAGGAATTGAACAGGTCGCCGAGGATGTAGAGCGCTTCGGCATGCGTGGCTTCGCCTTCGAGAAAACTCAGGAATTGCTCGCCGATTTCGGGCTTACTCGCTTCCAGATGCAGGTCGGAAATAAATAGTGTGGTCATCTAACGTCCGATTAGTCGTAAATCACACGAGAGACTTTCTTGATAATGACGGGGATCAACGGGACGTCTTTGCGAAATTCCCCGGCGGGCCCTGTTTTCGAGTTGACGATTTCGTCGACAACCTCCATGCCCTCGATGACCTGACCGAAAACCGTGAAGCCCCAGCTGCCGCGGTAGGGGTCTTTGTTAGGGTCGAGGCGATTATTGTCGGCCACATTGATAAAAAACTGTGAATTTGCAGAGTGCGGATCGCCCGTACGTGCCATGGCAATCGTGCCGCGGACGTTGGTCAAACCGTTGCCCGATTCGTTGGCAATGGTCTCCTGTTTTTCCTTGAGTTTGAGGCTGGGTGTGTAGCCACCTCCCTGGGCCATGAATCCCGGGATCGCCCGATGAAAAATCGTGCCGTCATAATATCCGCTATCGACAAGCTCGAGAACGTGGGCAACGGTAATCGGTGCTTGTTTGCCGTCGAGTTCGAGCTTAATCGTACCCAGCGACGTCAGCATTTCGATGTGCGGATGGGCGGGTACTTTGTCCGCGGCGAAAGTCGCGCACGACATGAACGCAAGCAATAAGGAGACTAGGTTTTTTCTCATCGTGTATCCGGGTCTGTTGATAGAGCTTAACGCGGCAAGATACCAGAGCCGGTGAGGGGCGGCTACGCCGCTCGCAGTGGCTTCATAAGCCCTTGCTTGCCTACGCCCGCGCCCGTATTATCGTGCCCCCGCAAAATCCGGCCCCGGCCTGGTGGCGCGTGGCGGAAACTGATGTGTCGGGGCATGGCGCAGTCTGGTAGCGCATCTGCTTTGGGAGCAGAGGGTCGGGGGTTCGAATCCCTCTGCCCCGACCAGGGTCCGCCAAAGGCAGGACGGTCATATTAGAGGCGCCCGTAGCTCAACTGGATAGAGCATCAGCCTTCTAAGCTGAATGTTGCAGGTTCGAGTCCTGCCGGGCGCGCCATGACGGTGCGATAGTGCCCACAAGGCATTAGGTTGAGTAAAATAGAAAGTACCGTGGTGGGCGTAGCTCAGTTGGTAGAGCCCCGGGTTGTGATCCCGGTCGTCGTGGGTTCGAGTCCCATCGTCCACCCCACTTTCTCCAGGTGGGGCCTCTAGCTCAGTTGGTAGAGCAGGAGACTCTTAATCTCTTGGTCCGGGGTTCGAGTCCCCGGGGGCCCACCACTTCTCAACGACCTCGATTACGAAGCTCTTTCATCTGCGATTGCACGCAGTTGTTTCCAGTCCTGGATTTGCATTCTGCCGCGCGGCGCGTAGAAAACACCCTTGCGTTTCATGTCCGCCATTTGTCGACAGACGGTTTCTTCGCTCAGGCCAAGAATGTCGGCCATATCTATGCGTGAGAATGGCAGTGTGAAATGACCGTTGCCTTTTTTGGGCTTGGGTGCGAGCAGCAGTATAAATGACGCGATTTTTGCCGCGGAGTTTTTGTGTCCCATCACGCGCATCAGCGATCGGCTGTAGGCCAGCTGCGCATTCAGCGAGGCAATCAGCCGCATCGCGACATCGCCACGGTCTTTCACGGCGTTCAGCAGCGGTCGGTGCATGATCTTGCAGGCGCTTACGTCGGTTGCGGCTTCGGCAGAATACTCGTAACAGTCGTCGCTAATGGACTGCAGTCCGACCAATAGCTTGCCCGGGCTGCTCAAGCCGACGATCTGCTGCCTGCCGTCCGCCGAATGGCAGGTAATCTTGACCAGGCCACTGCTTACCGAGTACAGGCTTGAACTTGGCTGACCCTTAACGAACAGCATGTCCCCTGCGCGAAACCTCACCTGTTTAACGGCATCCGTCACCATGCAACCGAATTCGGCGGCGCAAAACCGGTCATCCTCGGCCTGCAATTCGTGAAACGGGCACTCGCAGTTGGTGCAGGTCAATTCCTTCTCCCAGAGATTGTTCAGCCAATAAGACCACGAGTACGGCACCTGAAGCGATAGTGATTTTTGCCGCGAAGTTCTCGGTATTTACGTAGCCGAAACTGACAAATGTCAGTGATTGGTTAATTTTCGTACGAATAACCGTCAAGACTGCGAAACGACCGTAGTGATGTAGGTGAAATCCACGGCGAATTCCCCGGCCAAAACTGACGAATGTCAGTGTCTTGCTGAGTGGACAAGTTCAGGATGAGCAGTGTTCGGCCGTCCGTCTGTTATTGGATTTTCACAACCGGATAGTTGATACGACGAACAACATGGGAGAATGGTCATGAATAGCGTATTCCGGCGCTTGCTGCTGTTGGCGGCAAGTGTTTTTTTTGTTGCGGCTTGCGACGGCGATGACGGTGCCGCCGGCGCTGCTGGTGCTGCCGGGGCCGATGGCCAGGACGCCGTCGATACCGGAACCATAAGCGTTACTGTGACCTCCGGGGGCAATGCGGTCGAGGGTGCAACGGTAACGACGAACCCGGCGAGCACGACCGCTGACACCGATGCCACCGGGTTGGCATCTCTGACGGGCGTCGCCATCGGTGTTTACGAAGTGACGGCGACCATTGGCGGCATTACGTCTTCTGAATCGAATGTCGGCGTCGCGGCCGGCGCAACGACAGATGTTGCACTGTCGGTGTTCGGCGTGCCAGGTACGATCACCGGCAAAGTCGTCGGCCCTGACGGTGACGACGACGGGCTACCCGACCCCGTAGAAGGTGCAACCGTATCTACGCCGGGAAGCGTGTCCACTCTGACGGATGTGAACGGCGATTTTCAACTCGACTCGGTCACACGCTCATTCCTTTCGGTCGATCCGCCAGCTGGCGTCAGTTTACTGCCGGGTGGGACGCGCCATTCCATCAGCCCGGGTGAGATCGTAGAGATCGAGCTGTCGGGCCGGCCCGCAGACGACGCAATATTCGTATCGAACGACCTCTGCGTAACTTGCCATGGTGTTCTGTCACCGGGTTTGGTTGCTGCCTGGCAGAACTCCGGCCACTATCGCGTGGTCGAACGCTCTCTCATCGAGATGGATACGACCGGCTGGCCGGCCGATCCTGGAGCAGGTCTTTGTAGCGCTTGGGCCGACACCGGTGTAGACGCCAACGACGTGACGGAAGATTCGTCATCGGCGCCCAGCCACGACGCCTATGTCCGCACCTGCAACGACAGCCCGACTCTTCGTTTCGAAATCCTGATCGACGGCAACGACGATGGTGCCAACGAAGCTGTCGACACATTTGTTACCGTGTACTCGACCTACGGCGGTCCGGGCAGCGCGGCCGGCGAGCTTGCGGTGCTCCAGGACCGTGGTGAAGCTGCCAGCCTGCACGGCGCGTGGAAACAGCGTTATATGTTCAACATTGGCGATGTCGTTGGCGGTTGCTCGCCGACGAGCCCGGAAGGCTTTCTCAAGCCCGCCAAACCGGCCTTCGTCACCTGGGATACCACCCAGACCTGCGAAGACATGCTGCTTTCGCCAATCCAGTACAACCAGCGGACCGGTGCGTGGGTGTCCTACCACAACAACAACTGGTATACGCAAGGCAGAACGTATTCCAAGAAGTGCTCCGGCTGCCACGAGGCGGGCATTACGCTCACGGCGGATGTCGATGGCAACGTCACCGAGTACGCCGCGGCCGACTATCGCATTGGTTGCCAGAAATGCCACGGACCGGGCAGTGCGCACATCGCCGGAGCCGGTGATGTAACCCAGATAGTCAATCCGAACTATCTCACTGCCGAAAGTGGCCGGGAGCTATGCGGGCAATGCCACAGCCGTGGTAGCGATCCTGTCGGCGCATTCGGGTTCCCATGGCGTAGCGACGTCGCCGAATTCGATGGCAACTTTGTTGGTGGTGTTCACAAGCTCGACTGGAATGCAACCGACGCGCCGGAAGGCTACTACCTGCAGAAGCCGGGCCTGTGGTCTTCGGGATATTCAGTGAAGCATCACCAGCAATACAACGACTTCCTGAAATCGACGCACATCGACAATCCTTTTGAGCTCCTGACCTGCTATGACTGCCACTCTCCGCACAGCGGCAAGGGCGGTCCGTTCGCGTTCGAGAGCGACGATTTCGCCGGCAACGAGTTTGTCTTCGGCGATAACGAGCGGGCGAACATGTCCAACGTCCGCTGCCTGAGCTGTCACGCGTCGCACGGCCCGTTCGCGACACTGACGCTCGATGACATCGCGGTCTACCATACGGCCAACGGCGGCAGCGTCGATAAAAACGACGTTGCATTGGCGCCGACTCCGACGGAACAGACGTCGGCATCGGATCTGGTGGAGCAGGCGGTCAAGGTCCATAGCGGTGAACGCGCGGGAATGCCGCTGGCGCCGTACCAGCCCGAGGAATCGGTTATTCCGGAAAACTATCAGCTCGGCGAGGGTCCGGTAGGACGTTGCACGTCTTGCCACATGACCAAGACCGCCAAGAGCGCAACGTGGTTTGACGATCCGGACGGCCTCAGGATCGAAGGCGATGCCTCGAGCCACGTGTTCGACGTTGTTGCGATCCAGCCTGGCACGGATCAGCCAAACGCCTGCGGCAAGTGCCATGACTCATTCCGCACGAGTTCGGCACCACCGGGAGACGACTAGAATCAGGCATTAGCCTGAATACATTACAGGGGCGGCTTTGCCGCCCCTTTTTTGTTTGATGCACTTGCTATCGAAACACGGCTAGGGTGCCAGGCGCTCGATTTCCCAACTACCGTCATCCTGCTTCGTATACTGAAAACGATCGTGCAGGCGATTGCGTCGGCCCTGCCAGAACTCGATTTCTTCGGGTATGACCCGATAGCCGCCCCAAAAAGAGGGTAGCGGCACTTCCTTGTTCTTGAACTTGTTCTTCAGTTTTTGAAATTCGGTTTCGAGCAGTGAGCGCGACGAAATGACGCTGCTCTGCGCCGACACCCACGCACCGATCTGGCTGCCGCGCGGACGTGTCATGAAATATTTCAGGGTTTCGCTGGTCGGGATCTTCTCTGCCGTACCACGAATCTTCACCTGCCTGGCGGCGTCAGACCAAAAGAAAAGCAGAGCCACGTTGGGATTGACCTCGATATGCTCAGCCTTCTTGCTCTCGAAGTTAGTGAAAAAAACAAAGCCACTATCGTCAAAATACTTCAATAACACGGTTCGGCTCGATGGCCTGTTTTGCGCATCCACCGTCGAGATGGAAAATGCGTTCGGGTCCATCGGCACGGTCTCGCAGGCGTAGCGAAACCAGTCCTCGAATTGAACGACAGGATCGCCCTCGAGGTCTTCACGTTCGAGCACGAAGCCTGTCGCCGACCGGCGCAGGTCCGCTACGTTCATGCCATGATGCGTCTCGGGCGTTTTCTCGTCGTGGGACATGCGCCAAATATAAGCATCTGCCGGTCATTAGCAAACATTCAATGTATTATTGAATGACATTCACGCCACGGGTGGAGAATAACAATGTCAAGTCTCGACGCATTTCGTCGTAAAAAATCGGCGCACCTCTGGCCGATTGCTGTGCTCAGGGTCTATACGGGCGTGTTCTTCCTCTATTACGGCTTCGGCAAAGTCCGTAACCCGGATTTTGCGGACGGCCTGGCCGGATTCATCAACTCGCGTCTCGAGGACAGTTTTGGCTTCATACGGCCGTTCCTTGAGTCCGCGGTCCTGCCAAACAAAACGTTATTCGCCTTTCTCGTATCCTGGGGCGAATTCGCTATCGGAATCGCGTTGATTCTCGGTCTCGCTACCCGCTGGGCCTCGGCGGCGGGAGCGCTTATGGTTGCGGTGTTCTGGTTTACGAAAGGGCAGGGGGTCCTTGACGCCCAGAACCATGATGTCATCTGGTTTGTAATCTTCTTGGTCCTTGCGACCGTGCATGCGGGTCGTGTCCACAGCCTCGACGAGCGGCTTGCCGACAAGTTCCGCTTCCTGGCTTGATCCCACGGCAGAGGGCAATAAGGCGCGGGCACGAGGCAGTGCGTGCATTGCCATTATTTCCCACTGTATAATGGCCGGCTGGACAGGTAGTGCGGGTTTCATCTTCGCGCTTGAGTTGCGAAAGTGGCGGAATTGGTAGACGCGCTGGCTTTAGGTGCCAGTGGGGTAACCCGTGAGAGTTCGAGTCTCTCCTTTCGCACCATGTCCTGGTCAATCGTCAAGTAAATCGTAAATAAAACATAAGAGAATCGGAATAATGAACGTCACTGTAGAGTCGACAGGTGCTCTTGAACGCCGTATGCGCGTCGAGCTACCTATCGAGCCTATCCAACAACAAGTGGACTCGCGCCTGAAGACAGTCGGTCGAACGGCCAAGATTAAGGGTTTTCGCCCGGGCAAGGTGCCGCCCAAGGTCGTCAAGCAACGCTACGGCAAGCAGGTGCGCGAGGAAGTCCTCGGTGAAGTCCTGCAAAAGAGTTACTCCGCGGCTGTAACGCAGGAAAAGCTGAACCCGGCCGGCGGGCCGAAAATCGAGACCGAGGACGACGATGGCAAGACGTTTACGTTTGTCGCAACGTTCGAGGTCATGCCCGAGGTCGCGCTCAAGAATCTCGACAAGATCAAGGTCGAGAAACCCGATGTGCAAATTGGCGACAGCGATGTCGACGAGATGCTTACGAGCCTGCGCAAACAAAAAGCAAGCTGGGATGCCGTGGATCGCAAGAGCAAAGACGGCGATCGTGTGATCGTGGATTTTACGGGCGAGCTCAATGGCGAGCCGTTCCAGGGCGGTCAGGGCACAGAAATTCCTGTTGTTCTCGGCGAGGGTCAGATGCTGCCCGATTTCGAGAAGGGTCTTACGGGCATCAAGGCCGACGACGAGAAGACATTCAAAGTGAAGTTCCCGAAGGACTATCACGCGGAGGACTTGGCGGGCCAGAAAGCCGATTTTTCGATCAAGACGCATCGTGTCGAAGAGCAGGTGCTGCCGGAGCTCAACGATGAATTTGCCGAGATGTTCAATGTCACCGACGGCGGTCTCAAGAAGTTCATGGCGGACGTGCGCGAGAATATGGAACGCGAAGCCGAGCAAAAGGTGAAAGGCGACATTCGTGAACAAGTCATGGACTCCCTGCTCGAGAACAATCGGCTCGATATCCCGCAAACGCTCAAACACCAGGAAGCGCACTCGTTGCAGCACGAGGCCATGCAGCGCATGGGAATAGAGGATCACGACATGGCGCCACCGATTGAGAACTTTTCCGAGGCGGCCGAAAAGCGCGTGCGCTTGGGCCTGCTGCTGCGCCAGGTGATCGCCGACAACGATCTCGAGGCCGACGAATCAATGGTTCGTGAACGCGTGGAGGAGATGTGTGCGAGCTACGAAAATTCGGCCGAGATGGTTGAAATGTACCTGAACAATCCGCAGGTCAGGCAACAGATCGAGCCCATGGTTGTCGAACAATTGGCGGTCGACTGGCTTCTCGAAAATGGCAAGGTCAAGAACAAGAAGATCTCGTTTAAGGACTACATGAACGCACCGGCTTCATGAGATAATTGCCACGGATTGTGAGCATTGCCGTTTGAGTAACAAATCGTCAATTTTGGCGGCTGACTACGGAATATAATTATGAGCGCAACAGCATTGAATCTCGTGCCAATGGTCGTCGAACAGACAGCCCGTGGCGAACGTGCCTATGACATCTACTCAAGGCTCCTCAAAGACCGCCTCATTTTTATCGTCGGGTCCGTCGAGGACCAGATGGCCAATCTCGTCGTCGCTCAGCTCCTGTACCTCGAGTCGGAAAACGCGAACAAGGACATCCATCTATACATCAACTCACCGGGCGGGGTCGTGTCCTCGGGGCTGTCCATTTACGACACGATGCAGTTTATAAACTGCGATGTATCGACCATTTGTGTCGGCCAGGCGGCCAGCATGGGTGCGTTGCTGCTGGCGGGTGGCGCCAATGGCAAGCGATTTGCGCTGCCGCATTCCCGTGTCATGGTTCACCAGCCCAGCGCCGGCTACCAGGGCCAGGTGACGGACATCCACATCCACGCCCAGGAGGTGCTCGAGCTCAAGCGCCGCCTCAATGAAATTATGTCCAAACACACGGGCCAGAGCATCGAGCAGATCGAGCAGGATCTGGAGCGGGACAACTTTATGAGCGCCGACGCCGCCCTGGAATACGGGCTGATTGACACGGTGCTGGCCAAACGCCGGGAAATGGGCGACTCAGACAAGGACTGATCCCTTAAATATCAATCAGTTACATGTCGCATTGTCACTTCCGCGACGTAGCGCTTTGCACCTCGAAAGAGCGCATGTTATATAAGCCCCAGTCTTGTTAAGTGCTTGTAACAGACTGATTTTTTTAGACACAGAGGCCGAACCTGTATGAGCGACGATTCCCGCGGTAAGAACGAGGACGGAAAACTCCTTTATTGTTCTTTTTGCGGCAAATCCCAGCACGAGGTCCGCAAGCTGATTGCGGGTCCGTCCGTATTTATCTGCGATGAATGCGTCGAGCTCTGTAATGACATTATCCGAGAGGAGCTAGAGGATTCGGGCGATACCGCCCAGGACAAGCTCCCGAAGCCCAAGGAAATCAAAAATGTGCTCGATGAGTATGTCATTGGTCAGATGCGGGCAAAGAAAGTGTTGTCTGTTGCGGTGTATAACCACTACAAGCGACTCAATGATCGTCTTGACGAACGCAGCAAGGACGATATCGAACTCGCCAAGAGTAATATCTTACTGATCGGGCCAACAGGTTGCGGCAAGACACTGCTCGCCGAAACACTGGCCCGGCTGCTAAACGTACCGTTCACGATCGCTGATGCCACCACCCTGACAGAAGCGGGCTACGTTGGCGAAGACGTTGAAAACATTATTCAGAAGCTCTTGCAGAAATGCGACTACGATGTCGACAAGGCGCAGACAGGTATCGTCTACATCGACGAGATCGACAAAATCTCTCGAAAATCGGACAACCCGTCCATTACGCGCGACGTTTCGGGTGAGGGCGTACAGCAGGCACTACTGAAACTCATCGAAGGCACGATTGCCTCGGTACCGCCGCAAGGTGGCCGCAAGCATCCGCAGCAGGAATTCCTGCAGGTGGACACGGGCAACATCCTCTTTGTCTGTGGCGGCGCGTTTGCCGGCCTCGAGAAAATCATCCTCGACCGTTCCAGCAAGAGCGGTATCGGATTCGTTGCCGACGTCAAGACCAGCGAAGACGAACAGAGCATCGGCGAATTGCTCGTGGACGTCGAACCGGAAGACCTGATTCGTTTCGGCCTGATACCGGAGTTCGTCGGCCGCTTGCCGGTCGTTGCAACGCTTGAAGAACTCGACGAAGACGCGCTTGTGCAAATATTGCTTGAGCCGAAAAATGCACTGACCAAACAGTACGGCAAGCTCTTCGAAATGGAAGGTGTTGAACTTGAGTTCCGTGAAGACGCGCTGCGCGCCGTGGCCAAGAAGGCGATGGAACGCAAGACAGGCGCTCGCGGCCTGCGCACCATTCTCGAAAATGTATTGCTCGATACGATGTATGACCTGCCGTCGTCTGCGACGGCGAAAAAGGTTGTCGTCGATGAGGCCGTGGTAATAGGTGAAACACAGCCGTATATCATTTATGAGTCTGACGAGCCTCCAACCGTCAACATCGAGCAACCGCCGCGCCCCACGGGTTCGGACGGCGCTTAAGTCGTGCGGGTAACCGGCCGATAGACTTTCTGAAGCGATACTGCTTGAAATGTGGCCGATTGGGCGCATTTCTGCCCACAGTCTACTTAAACGAGGTCCAACCTGGTGTCTGAGAAAGATCTGATCTCCTCGATTGACGAACCGACAGTCGAGGATTTGTCCGGTGTACCGGTATTGCCGTTACGCGACGTAGTCGTATACCCACATATGGTGATCCCACTGTTCGTCGGACGCGAGAAATCGATTGTCGCGCTGAACAAAGCAATGGACGCCGGCAAGCGCATCTTGCTGGTTGCCCAGGAGGCAGCCGACCTCGATGATCCACAACCTGCTGATCTTTATGAAGTTGGTACGCTGGCCACGATTCTGCAGTTATTGAAGCTGCCCGACGGTACGGTCAAGGTGCTGGTCGAAGGTGGCGAGCGTGCGTTGATCGATCGTTTCAACGTCGAGGATCATTTCTCGGCAGAAATCACCTTGCTCACCGAAGATGATCGCCACGACGAACGCGAAATCGACGTGCTTGTGCGCTCGATCATTACGCAATTCGAGCAGTACGTAAAACTGAACAAGAAGGTACCGCCCGAGGTACTGACCTCGTTGTCAGGGATCGACGAGCCCGGGCGTCTCGCCGATACGGTCGCCGCTCACATGGCGCTCAAACTATCCGAGAAACAGCGCATTCTCGAAATTCAGGACATCAAGAGCCGGCTCGAGCAGGTGTTCGGCATTATCGAAGGCGAAATCGACGTTCTACAGATCGAGAAACGCATCCGTGGCCGCGTCAAGCAGCAAATGGAGAAAAGTCAGCGCGAGTACTATTTGAATGAGCAAATGAAAGCCATTCAGAAAGAACTCGGCGAGATGGAAGACGCACCGAATGAGCTCGCGGATCTCGAAACCAAGATCGAGAAAGCCGGTATGCCGAAAGAGGCCAAGGAAAAAGCCACCTCGGAACTCAACAAGCTCAAACTCATGTCGCCTATGTCAGCCGAAGCGACCGTGGTTCGAAACTACGTCGACTGGCTGGTGAAAGCACCGTGGAAGAAACGCAGCAAGGTTTTCAAGGATCTCAAGAAGGCGGAAGCTGTGCTTGAAGAAGATCACTACGGTTTGGAAAAGGTCAAGGAGCGCATCCTCGAGTACCTCGCGGTGCAACAGCGTGTGAAGCGCCTCAAAGGCCCGATACTTTGCCTGGTTGGACCTCCGGGTGTTGGTAAGACCTCGCTGGGCCAGAGCATTGCGCGCTCGACTAATCGTAAATTCGTACGCATGTCCTTGGGCGGCGTACGTGATGAGGCCGAGATTCGCGGTCATCGACGTACCTACATCGGTTCCATGCCCGGCAAGATTATTCAAAATCTATCCAAGACAGGTGTCCGCAATCCGTTGTTCCTGCTCGACGAAGTCGACAAGATGGCGATGGACTTCCGCGGCGATCCGTCATCGGCGTTACTGGAAGTACTCGACCCGGAGCAGAATTCGACATTTGCCGATCATTACCTTGAAGTCGATTTTGACCTGTCAGACGTGATGTTTGTCTGCACGGCTAACAGCCTGAACATTCCGGCTCCGTTGCTCGATCGCATGGAGGTCATTCGAATCCCGGGTTACACCGAAGACGAGAAGACCAACATCGCTCTCAAGTACCTCGTGCCGAAGCAGCTCAAAGAGAACGGCTTAAAGAAATCGGAACTCAATATAACCGAGAGCGCTGTGCGCGACATTATTCAGCACTACACGCGTGAATCCGGTGTGCGCAACCTCGAACGAGAGATTTCAAAAATCTGCCGCAAGGTGGTGAAGTCGTTGTTGTTAAAACCGCGCGATACGCGTGTGCTTGTCACCTCAAAGAGTATGGAGAAATACCTCGGTGTACGGCGTTTCCGTTACGGCAAGGCTGAAGACAACGATCAGGTAGGGCAGGTTACGGGCCTCGCCTGGACCGAAGTCGGCGGTGAGCTGTTAACGATCGAGGCGGCCGTGGTTCCGGGCAAGGGCAAGCTCACGCACACCGGTCAGCTCGGCGAAGTCATGACCGAATCAATCCAGGCCGCGATGACGGTTGTTCGCAGCCGGGCAAAGATCCTGGGCATCGAAGACGACTTCCATCAGAAGGTCGATGTGCACATTCACGTCCCCGAAGGAGCCACTCCGAAGGACGGTCCGAGTGCGGGAGTTGGTATGTGTACTGCACTGGTGTCTGCATTAACCGACATCCCCGTAAAGAGCGATGTGGCCATGACTGGCGAGATTACTTTAAGGGGTGAAATTTTGCCGATTGGAGGGCTGAAAGAGAAGCTGCTGGCGGCCCATCGAGGCGGCATTGGCAAGGTGCTGATTCCCGAAGAAAACGAAAAAGATCTTGCGGAAATCCCGAAGAACATCAAGGACAAGCTGACGATTGTTCCAGTGAAATGGATCGACGAGGTAATGGAGCATGCATTAGTGCATCGGCCGCTCCCCGAGTCTCAGTCAGGCGACGACAAGTCGGAGTCAAAATCACCTTCGGACGAGCCAAAAAACGAGGACGTTGTCCGACCGCACTAAAGCGCTGAAACCCGCGTGGTTAAAGGATATTTGACGGTATTTATGCCAGTTGGTATAAGCATCGCAGCTACACGCGGATGCACGGAGCCGCAAGTGGCCATTCAGCGGATTGCACTTGGGTGGGGAGCTCGCTGGATTGATGACACAACTTCTAATCAATCTGCAAGGGTGAAAGCATGAACAAAGGTGAACTGATAGACGCGGTAGCGGGTAACGCTGGATTGTCACGCGCTGATGCAACCAAGGCGGTCGACGGCGTGCTCGAGAGCATCACTGGAACGCTTTCAGGTGGCGGTTCAGTATCTCTCGTCGGCTTTGGAACATTTTCTGTAAAGGCGCGCGCGGCGCGCGCCGGACGCAATCCACGCACGGGCGAAACGATCCAGATTCCGGCCAGTAATGTGCCCGGTTTTAAGGCTGGCAAAGGCCTGAAGGATGCCGTAAACTAGCGCGCCCTTCGGGAGGGTGGTAACGAAAAAGCCCGTAACTACGGGCTTTTTCATGTTCCAATCGGGTGCTTAGCTCAGCTGGTAGAGCATCGCCCTTACAAGGCGAGGGTCGGCGGTTCGATCCCGTCAGCACCCACCAGATTCGGAGCGGTAGTTCAGTTGGTTAGAATACCGGCCTGTCACGCCGGGGGTCGCGGGTTCGAGTCCCGTCCGCTCCGCCAAAAATAAAAAATCCCGGGACCCGTTTTGGGTCCGGGGATTTTTTTTGGCCACTTTTACTCTATAGCTACAAGAGCTAGAATCGCTCGCCTCATTTCGGCCCCGGCCTCTGCAAATAAAGACGCGTACATCATGCTGCAAAATATCCGCGAAAAATTCACCGGTTGGATCGCGATTACGATTCTCGCCGTTATCGGCTTCTCGTTCGTTTTCGTCGGGCTGAACTACAGTTTTATCGGACAGAGCTTCGCGGCCCGGGTCGACGGCGTCGATATCGGTGTAGCTCAGTTTGAGAATGCGTACCGCGATCAGCTTCAGTCAAACCCGCAGTTGGCACAACTGCCTGAGGAATTTCGTCGACAACTCCGCAGCAACATTCTGGAGCAGCTAATCCAGCAACGTGTCATCGATAATTATCTGGACGAGGCCGGCTACCAGATTAGCGACGAACAGGTGACTGCCATGATTCAGCGGGCATCCGATTTTCAGGTCGACGGTAAATTCGACATCGAGACGTACAGAACCCTGCTCGCACAAGCCGGGTATGAGCCCACGCGGTTTGAAGCGGCACAGCGCATGTCTTTGCGGCGTGAGCAATTGCAACGCGCTATTCGTGGGTCGGCCCTGGTGTCACCCGCAGAGTATCGTCGCTACCTTAATCTTGTTGCCGAACAGCGAGTCGTCAGTCTGGCGACCATCGACGCCGAGACCGTTCAAGACGAGGTTGTCGTGAGCGACGAAATGATCACAACGCATTACGACAACAACCCGTCTCTCTATCATTTGCCTGAAACGGCGGATGTCGAGTACGTCGAGGTGGCGCGTAGCGACGTCGCCGCGAGTGTGAATATAAGTCAGCAGGATTTGCAGGACTATTACGAGCTCAACAAGGATCGATATCTGCAGGACGAACAGCGCCAGGCGCGACATATCCTGATTCTACTGGGGGATGACGAGAACGCGTCCGAAGCGGCGGCACGTGAGCTGCTGGCTCGCGTTACCGCGGGTGAATCGTTCGAAGAGGTCGCACGCGATAATTCGCAGGACGGTGGTACGGCAGAGCAGGGCGGAGACCTCGGTGTATTAACGCGCACGCAACTGCCCGGCGAGCTCGGCAGCGCTATCTTCTCTATGGACGAAGGGGCCATAGAAGGACCGGTCAAGACAGACTTTGGCTTTCACATCATCCGTCTCGATCGCATTTTTGAACGTGGTCCACTACCGCTGGAACAGGTGCGCGGCGAGCTGACCACGGAATTGCAGGACCAGCAGGCCGAAAGTCTGTTTCGCGAGCTTGAACGCAAGTTGTCGGATGCGTTATTTGACGCCGCTGACATTGGCAGCCTGGCGGCAGCCGTGGGCGCCGGAGTTAAGACGGTCACTGGCTTCACGCGCCTTGGCGGAGAGCCGTTTGACGGCAGCCAGACTGCCATTGACGCTATATTCGATGAATCGGTACTCGCCGGCAGCCTGCTGTCGGAGATTGTCGAGATCGATGCAAATCGAAGCGCAGTGTTCGCGGTAACAGACCATAAGGAAGCGACTCGCCAGCCGCTCGCTGACGTTCGCGAGGCGATCACTGCCGCGCTGACATCGCAGCAGGCAGAAGCGCTGATGGGTGCGAAGGCGGACACAATGCTCGCGGCGCTGGCGGCGGGAGATGATTTTGCGCTGGCGGCGGTGAGTGTTGGCGCGACGCCCGCGGCACCGACGGTTATGACGCGCAACGCCGAAGACGCCGATCAGTCGATTGCTGTCGCCGTATTCACAGCGTTGAAGCCGACGCAGGGAAAACCGACAACGGGCAGCACGCGCAATACTTCGGGTGGTGTCACGGTCTACAGCCTCGACGCGGTCGTCCCGGGGAGGCCCGAGGCCATTCCGCTCGCGGATCGTGACGCCGGCAAACTACAGCTCGCCGATCAGTCCGGAATAGGCGACTTCGTTGCCTTCGTTCAGGCATTGCGAGCCGAGGCTGACGTCGAAATCAACCAGGATGCGCTGGCCGCACAAGACCTGATCCAATAAGCTCCCCCGATAAGCAAGATTGAGCGGCGGCATGACGTCGCGACGGGGCACCGTGGATCCCGCGTGAATCAGCTTGTGGGACCTACGAGGTAGACGCGGAATCCGCCGAGATGTGCGGCAGATGTATTTCCTCTACGAGCCCGGCTTCGGGATCGTAGAAAATCTCCTCGTCCAGGCTGCCCTCATTCTTGGCGACGATGCTCGTAATCGCCGCGTCACCGGTAACGTTGACGGCGGTACGCATCATATCCAGCAGTCGGTCGACGCCCATGATCAGCGCGATGCCCTCCACGGGTAAACCAACCTGGTTGAACACCATCGCCAGCATTATCAAGCCAACCCCGGGAACGCCCGCCGTACCGATTGAGGCCAGCACGGCCATGCCGATCACGGTCAGATACCCGCTCAAGCCGAGGTCGACGCCGTAGACATTGGCGATGAAAATGGTTGCCACGCCCTGCATGATCGCGGTGCCGTCCATATTGATCGTTGCGCCAAAAGGCACAATGAAAGACGCGGTGGGATTGTCCACGCCCAGGCGTTTTTCCGTGGTACGCAGAGTCACCGGGATCGTGGCGTTCGAGCTCGCTGTGCTGAAAGCAAATATCTGTGCGGTGCGCACCTTGCGCAGAAACATCACCGGACTGATGCCCGCAAGCAGCTTTAACAACATCATCAACGTGCCGGTCGCGTGCAACAGCAAAACCACGACGACCGTTCCGAAATAGGCAATCATCGGCATAATCAGACCCAGGCCCTGCAACGCAAAGGTTTTCGCCATCAAGGCGAACACACCGTAAGGTGCGACGTGCATAACGACGGTGACGACTTGCATCATGATCTTGTTGAGCCGCTCTGCGCCTTCAGCGACCTTACGGCCGGGCTCGCCAACCATCAGCATGCACACCGCAAAGAGAATCGTGAAAAAGATGATCTGCAGCATGTTGCCTTCGGCATAAGCCGCAACCGGATTGCCCGGAACCAGGTCGATGACGACTTGGGTCAACGGTGGCGCGACAGGCGCGGTGAAGTCACCCTGTTCGCCGGTAAGCTCGAACCCCTGTCCCGGGCCAACGATGCCGGCAACTGTAATCGCCAGCGTTATCGCAAGCGCAGTAGTCAACACAAACAACCCGAAAGCCCTGACGCCCACCCGACCCAGTTTGTTGATGTCGCCTATGCCATAAACACCGCAGATCAGCGAGAACGTCACCAGGGGTACGACAAGCATCTTAAGTCCCGTGATGAACATCGCGCCGACCACGTGAAACAGGCCGTTGACGAAGTAGTCCTGGATGAACGCCACGTCTGACCCAAACGCGTTGATCAAGCTGCCTAGCATTAACCCCGCGGCCATCCAGATCAGTATTTTGGTGGTCATTGTCATAACGGGCTCCACTTAGGCACGTCTGCGCCGACTAGATTCAACCATGATCCATGAGCGCCCGCATAAACACAAACGCGCCCACGGAATGTCTCGAAAAAAACCGGGGTCGAACAGAGGATTCGAATATGGCCGGGCGAATATCGTGTCGGAAGGTGCGATCACACATCATCCTGATAGATGACTTGACGCGTTGGGTTCGACCCCGGTTTGTTAGTCTTCCTCGAACACCATGCCCATGATGTTTGAGCCTGCGTCGACGAACGTAGTTTCGCCCGTGATGCCGCTGGCAAGATCCGAGCACAGGAATGCGGCAGTATTGCCGATTTCTTCTATTGTCACGGTGCGGCGCAAGGGCGACGATTTTTCGGCGTAGCCCAGCATTTTGCGGAAACCGCCGATGCCGGCCGAGGCCAACGTCTTGACAGCGCCCGCAGAAATTGCATTGACGCGAATGCCCTGAGGGCCAAGGTCCGCTGCCAAAAAACGAACACAAGACTCGAGGCTCGCTTTCGCAAGCCCCATCACGTTGTAATTCGGAACGACCTGGGTGGCCGCGTTGTAAGTCAATGTGAGGATCGCGCCATTGTGGCCTTGCATCATCGGCAGAGCGGCTTTGGCGAGCGCTGCCAGACTGTAAGCCGAGATGTCATGCGAGATCTGGAAACCTTCCCGCGTAATGGACTCGGTGAAGCCGCCCTCCAGCTGTTCTCGCGGCGCAAAACCGACAGAGTGCACGAGTATGTCGAGGCCATCCCATTGCTTGCCGAGCGACTCGAATACAGCGTCGATTTCTTCGTCGGAACTGACGTCGCAGGGATAACACAGCTCTGTGTTCTGCCCGAGGCTCTCGGAGAGTTTGGTCACACGGCTTTTGAGTCTCTCGTTCTGGTAGGTGAACGCGATTTCGCAACCTTCGCGGGCGAAGGCCTCCGCGATACCGGACGCGATAGAACGATTACTCGCGACGCCGACGATTAGCGCGCGTTTGCCGGCCATGAAGCCCATAGTGTTTCCCCGTTGATCTTTGTTTGTTGCTTATTCTAGCTCGACTGTGCCGTCACATCGACATACATAGTGAGCTTCTGCCCTGGTCGCAGGATCTTGTTCTTGTCGATCTTGTTCCAGCGCGCCAGGTCCGAAATCGTGACCCGGAATTTATTGGCTATTAGATACAGCGAATCGCCATTGCGCACCGTATAGCGCAACTTGCGAGTTGTATTGCCGAGCGCGGACATCGGTGAGGTAAGCGGCGCGCCGATAGCAGCGTTGGTCCACACCACCAGTCTGCGACCGACTGACAAGGTATCGCCCGGCGCCATGCCGTTCCAGGCCGCAAGCTGGCGCGTCGTGACCTTGTAACGGCGACTGATCGTCCAGAAACTCTCGCCGCTCTTGACCACATGTTCGACTTTGTTACCCGCACGTTGCTTGTTCTGCGTTTTCTTAAGGCGCGCGTCGGCGCTCTTGCTGTAGGCACTCAATGGCTTGGTCGCGACCGGGATCATCAGGAAATGGCCGGCGCGGATCGTATTACCGCGGAGATTGTTGGCGGCACGTATCGTCGACACCGTTGTGTTGTACTTTTCCGCAATTTGCGAGATCGCCTCACCGTTTCTTACCTTGTGGCGTTTCCAGCGCACACGGTCAACCGCCGGCACTTCGTTCAATGCAGCCATAAACTGTTCGGCAACGTCCATCGGCATGACCAGCTGGTGCGGGCCTGCCGGGTCTGTCGACCAACGGTTGTAACCGGGGTTGTACTGATAGACCGTGTCAACCTCGACACCGGCCAGTTCGGCGGCGAGCGCCAGGTCGAGTTGCGCGCCGATATCCGTGACAACAAACTGCTGTTGATCGGCTACGGCCGGCAAGGTCAGGTTGTACTTGCCCGGGTCGGCCACAATTTCGACAAGCGCGAGTAGTTTCGGCACGTACATGCGGGTTTCTTTGGGCAGTTTCAATGACCAGAAATCGATGGGCTTGTCGGCTTTTCGATTGCGGCGCACTGCGCGCAGCACATTGCCTTCACCGGAGTTGTACGACGCGATTGCGTTGAGCCAATCGCCGTCGTTAAGGCCCTCGAGGTGCTCCAGGTAATCGAGCGCAGCACGGGTTGAATCAACGACGTCGCGGCGACCGTCGTACCACCAGTTCTGTTTGATGCCGAAGCGTTTGGCGGTACCCGGGATCATCTGCCACAGGCCGGCCGCGCGCCCGTGCGAATAGGCGAACGGGTCGTAAGCGCTTTCGACGATCGGCAACAATGCCAGTTCCACGGGCAGGTCACGGCGCTCGAGCTCCGAGACGATGTAGGGCAGGTAACGCTGCGCACGTGTGAAGACCCGCTCGAGATAGTCTGGGTGCCCGGTGAACCAGCGGAGCTCAGCCGCAGTGCGTGGATTGTCTGCATAACTCAGTTTAAAGCCGCTGCGCAGCTTATCCAGGACGTCGGGGGACGCTGCCAGTCGCGGGCTGGCCGCAGAATCCGGGGAAATCATCGCCAGGGTGTCGATATACGACGGGTATGCAGCGGCCGGAGTGCTGCCGACGAGGGTCGCGAGCCAAAAAAAGGAGACCCCTGTAGCGCCCAGTGCGCGCAATCTCTGCGATAATCGGTCTGTCGATGGCGGCTTTCTGTCAGGCATCGAGCCATCCTACTGAGGGATACCAGTTGTGCAAGGAGTTCGTTCACATAAAGGGCAAGACTGGCTGCAAACGCCGCTGGGCGAGGCCCTGTTGCAGCAGGAATCCCGTGTGGTGGAGGAAGCGCTGGACGGTATTTTCGGCGAACAGTGCCTGCAGCTCGGATTATGGGGCGACAATCGCACCTTTCTGCGCTTCTCTCGTACGCAGCGCAGCTTACTGATCACTGAGACGCTCGAGGGCGAGCCATCGGCGGTCGGGGAGCTGCATCGGCTTCCCGTCGAGAGCGATTCGATAGACGCGGTCCTGTTGCCACACACGCTGGACTACAGCGACCGGCCGCACGCGCTGCTGCGTGAGGTTGACCGCGTACTGCGGTCAAACGGCCGTATCGTCGTCCTGGGCTTCAATCCGACCGGTTTGTGGGGACTTCGGCGGCTGGTGCCGGGCGCCGCCATGCCACCGGGCGCCGACCATCTGATTTCGGACCGGCGCCTGAAAGACTGGCTGCAATTGCTCGACATGCGCATACAAAGCGCATCGCGTTACTTCTTTCGCTGGCCGCTGACTGGCAACAAGGCGCGCGGCTCGATCAAATGGGAACGGCGTGGCCAGGCCTGGTGGCCCGAGCTCGCGGCGTGCTATATGCTCACGGCGCAGAAACGAGTCAGCACATTGACGCCGGTGAGGCCGCTCTGGCGGCGCAAACCGCAGGTCGTTGCGGGGCTGGCCGAACCATCCACAAGAGTTTCGCGAATTCGTTTTGACCAGAACCATTGAGATATACACCGACGGAGCATGCAGGGGGAATCCCGGTCCGGGCGGTTGGGGCGCCTTGCTGATTGCCGGTCATCGCCGCAAGACGATGCACGGTGGCGATGCGGAGACCACCAACAATCGCATGGAGCTGACCGCGGCAATCGAAGCGCTGAACGCGCTAAAGGGGCGACGCAACGTCATCCTGCACACAGATTCCAAGTACGTAATGGATGGCATCAACGAATGGATGCCAAACTGGAAAAAGCGCGGCTGGAAGACAGCTGCGAAGAAACCGGTCAAGAACCAGGATCTCTGGCAGGCACTCGATGAGGCGGCACAGCGGCACGACATCCATTGGAAGTGGGTGCGCGGTCACACCGGCAATTCAGGTAATGAGGAGGCCGATGCTTTGGCCAACTTGGGGATCGATGAACTATGAGACAAGTCGTCCTTGACACAGAAACCACGGGTCTTTCGACGGCGCATGGCCATCGAATTATTGAAATAGGCTGCCTGGAGCTCGTGAACCGCCGCCTGACCGGCCGTGAGTTCCATCGTTTTCTGAACCCCGATCGCGACATCGACGAAGGGGCTGAGGCCGTGCATGGCCTCAGTCGTGCGGATCTCGAGAACGAGCCGCGGTTCCCCGAGATCGTGGACGAGCTGCTGGACTTCCTGAAGGATGCCGAGCTTGTGATTCACAACGCGAGCTTCGACATTGGCTTTATCGAGCATGAGCTCAAGCTCATGAAGCACCCCAGGCCGAAGATTGAGCAGCACGCGATGGTGCTCGATACGTTGACGTTGGCACGAAAGATCCACCCGGGACAACGCAACAGCCTGGACGCGCTGTGCAAACGCTACGAAGTCGATGCCTCCAAACGCGACGTTCACGGCGCGCTAATCGACTCGGAGTTGCTGGCAAACGTCTATCTCGCAATGACAGGCGGGCAGACGGCGTTACTGCTGGACGAGGAACTGGCAGACGAGGCGGCGCCGATGCAAGACGGCGCCGCCGATTCGGCGGCAGGCGGTCATGCCATCGCGGAGCGTCGTCAAAGCGACCTCATCGTTATCAAGGCGAGTAAAGACGAAGCGGCTGCGCACGAGGCGATGCTCGAGAAAATTCGCGAATCCGGTGCGTGCGTTTGGGATATTGACTAAAATCGGACGCTCGCCCTCCGGCGACCAACAATAACAAGGATCATTCGTCTATGGCCCATACGAAGGCAGACGCGTTGCGCGAGAACTTCCTCGGCAATTCACCGGTCTGGTACAAGATGACGATCATCGTTTTTCTGATTCTGAATCCGATTCTCGTCACCTACGATCCATTCATTGCCGGTTGGGCGCTCGTCCTCGAGTTCATCTTTACGCTGGCGATGGCACTCAAATGCTATCCGTTGCAGCCCGGCGGGCTCCTGGCCGTAGAGGCGATTATCCTGGGACTGGCCTCACCCGAAATGGTCTTCCACGAGGCGGAGAGGAATTTTCCGGTCATCATGTTGCTGATGTTCATGGTGGCGGGCATCTATTTTCTGCGTGAGATGCTGCTGCTCACGTTTACCAAGATATTGCTGGGTGTGCGCTCCAAGGTACTGCTGTCGCTGATGTTCTCGTTCGCAGCGGCGTTTTTGTCCGCCTTTCTGGACGCGCTGACTGTCACGGCTGTGATCATTACGGTGGCCGTGGGTTTCTACGGGGTCTATCACAAGGTCGCGTCGGACAAAAAGCCGGACCATGAGGCCGGCCCTGGGGAGGAGTTGACGATCCTCGTCACACACCGCGACGAACTCTCGCAATTTCGCGCCTTTCTTCGCAGTCTCATGATGCATGGCGCGGTGGGTACCGCATTGGGTGGCGTAACGACATTGGTTGGTGAGCCACAAAACCTGCTCATCGCTAAAGTCATGGACTGGGAGTTTGTCGAGTTCTTTCTGAAAATGGCGCATATCTCGATGCCCGTGCTGGCAGTGGGACTCGCAACCTGCGCTTTGCTCGAGGTGTTCGGCATGTTCGGTTACGGCGTACAGCTGTCGCCGGCCGTCAGAGAAGTGCTCGAAGACTACGACCGTGAGATGACGGATCAGCGCACCAAAGGGGAAAGCGTCGCGATCGCTGTGCAGGGCATCGTTGCTGTAATCCTGATTTTGGCACTGGGCTTCCACCTCGCAGAGCCCGGCGTGGTCGGTCTGCTCGTGATCGTGCTGGCGACCGCGTTCAACGGCATTACGGAAGAGCATCGCATCGGGCACGCGTTCGAAGAGGCGCTGCCTTTTACGGCTCTACTGGTCGTATTTTTTGCGATCGTTGCGGTCATTCATCATCAGGGCTTGTTTTCGCCCGTGATCGATTTTGTCATGACCTTTGACGGCAAAACACAGGAGGCGTTGTTCTACGTTGCGAATGGTGTACTCTCGATGATCAGCGACAACGTGTTTGTTGCAACGGTGTATATCGGCGAGGTCGAGGAGATGTTCAAGGCCGGTGAGCTGACGCGCGACCAGTTTGACGCGCTGGCGATCGCGATCAACACGGGTACCAACATCCCGAGCGTCGCCACGCCAAACGGTCAGGCGGCGTTCCTGTTCTTGCTGACGTCCGCATTGGCACCGTTGATCCGGCTGTCCTACGGACGCATGGTGATCATGGCGCTGCCTTACACAATCACGATGGGTATTACGGGTCTGCTGGCGCTATGGTATTTGGGCTAACACATGGACGACACCATGTCCTTTGATATAAAGAACCTGCGCATCGGCATCGTCGGTCTCGGCTATGTCGGCCTGCCGCTCGCCGTCGAGTTCGGCAAGAAATACCCGACTGTTGGATTCGACATCAACACTGACCGCGTTGCGGAGCTTGAAAGTGGCACAGATTCGACGCTGGAGTGTTCGAGTGAGGAACTGGCAGAGGCGAAGTTTCTGTCGTATGCACCCGACGTGAATGCAATTGCCGACTGCAATTTTTACATCGTTACGGTGCCGACACCTATAGGCAAAAGTAACAGGCCAGTACTCACACCCCTTCGATCCGCAAGCTCGATGTTGGGCTGCGTGATCAACAGAGGGAATGTAGTTGTTTTTGAGTCGACCGTTTACCCGGGTGCGACAGAGGAATTTTGCGTTCCTTTAGTAGAAGAAGAATCCGGGATGAAAATGAACGTGGACTTCTTTGTCGGCTATAGCCCGGAGCGCATTAACCCGGGTGACAAAGTACGAAAATTGCCAGTGATTCCGAAGGTAACTTCAGGCTCGACACCCGAGGCAGCCGATTTTATTGACTCCGTATATCGATCAATAATTACGGCAGGGACGCACAAAGCATCGAGTATCAAGGTGGCTGAAGCCTCCAAGGTCATCGAGAATACGCAGCGCGATGTAAATATCGCGCTGGTCAACGAGCTTGCGATGATTTTCGAGCGGGTCGGAATTGACACCGAAGAGGTCCTGGTGGCAGCTGGCACCAAGTGGAATTTCTTGCCGTTTCGCCCGGGACTGGTTGGCGGGCATTGCATTGGTGTGGACCCTTACTATCTGACCTTCAAGGCGGAGCGGCTCGGGTATCAACCGCAAATGATACTTGCGTGCCGCCGTATTAACGACAACATGCCGCTTTATGTTGCTTCGCAAGTCGTCAAACAAATGTTGGATAAGAGTATCAGTCCACGAGGGGCAAAGGTCCTGATGCTGGGCCTCGCGTTTAAGGAGAACTGCCCAGATGTTCGCAACACCAAGGTCGCTGATATACTTGGAGAGCTGAATTCGTACGGTGCCATAGTCGATGTGTATGACCCGTGGGTCGATGCGGATGAGGCAAAACAAGAGTACGACATTGATCTTGTCCTTGAGCCCGAAAAAGCGGCGTATGATGTCGTCATAATTGCGGTTGCCCACGATTGCTTCCGCGAACTCGGTGCGGACGGTATACGCAGCCTTGGTAAGGAAAATTCGGTGCTATACGACATCAAGTACGTCCTGCCCGCTGATGCCGTCGATGATCGATTGTAGTTTGGCGCAGTTATGAAGATTCTTGTCACAGGCGCAGCAGGGTTCATTGGTTTTTTTACGGCCAGGCGACTTCTCGAACGAGGTGAAACCGTCGTAGGTCTCGATAATTTCAATGATTACTACGAGGTCTCATTGAAAGAGGCGCGCGCGGCGATTCTGGATAAATTCGATAATTTCTCGATGAAGCGTGTCGATCTGGCCGACCGTGGCACCATGGACGCTCTTTTTGCGAAAGAAAAATTTGACAAAGTCGTGCACCTTGGTGCGCAGGCGGGCGTCCGCTATTCAATCGAGAGTCCGCATTCGTATGTTGACAGCAATATCGTCGGTACACTGAACATTCTCGAGGGCTGTCGACATAACGACGTGCAGCATCTTGTTTTTGCGTCGTCGAGTTCTGTGTATGGCGCGAATACGACCATGCCTTTTTCCGTTCGCCAGAATGTTGATCATCCGCTATCGTTGTACGGCGCGACGAAAAAATCTAACGAATTGATGGCGCATACCTATTCGAATCTGTACGGCCTGCCAACGACGGGTCTAAGGTTTTTTACCGTTTACGGCCCGTACGGCCGGCCGGATATGGCGCCGATCAGGTTCGCGAAGAACATTATCGAGGGCAAGCCCATCGATGTGTACAACTACGGCAACCATAGCCGCGATTTCACGTATATTGATGACATTGTAGAGGGCGTGATTCATGTGATGGATCACAACGCGACACCGAACGAAGATTGGAATCCTACAATTCCGGATCCAGGCACAAGCAACGCACCGTACCGCATCTATAATATTGGCAATCAGGAGCCGGTCCCGCTCATGCGTTTTATAGAACTGATCGAGGAAAACGTCGGTAAGAAAGCTGAAAAGAATCTGTTACCGATGCAGCCCGGAGATGTGCAGGACACATGGGCCGACACTGCTGCTCTTACCGCAGACGTAGGGTATCAACCGGGTACGCCTATTGAAGTCGGTGTGAAGAATTTTGTTGAATGGTATCTGGAATTCTACAAGGTCGACCTGAAGAGAACTGCTTAAGAGCGAACCGCGTGGCCAACGCCTACATCGACCGAAAACTTACCGCCCGTTATCCCACTGACCTTCCTGCCTGGAAAAACCTGGCGAAGCATCATCGTGAGGATATGCGAGACCGTACGCTGCGCGAGCTATTTTCGCGTGACAAAAAGCGGGTAGAGCGTTTCGGGCTCGAAGCGAATGATCTATTCCTCGACTACTCGAAGAATCATCTAAATAGCACAACGCGAAAATTACTCGTACAGCTCGCGAAGCAAGCAGACGTGCCCGCGGCGATCGAGGCGATGTTCTCTGGCGAACGCATTAACGAGACCGAAGATCGCGCCGTACTGCACGGTGCGTTGCGAGCCAAGATCTCGGATACGGTTGCTTTGGAAACGTCCGGTGTCCCAGAAGTCTGGGATGTCCTGACACGCATGGAAACATTCGTCGATGATGTGCATAGCGGCAAGATCAAGGGCAGCACCGGAAAGCGCCTGACCGATATTGTTAATATCGGCATCGGCGGCTCGGACCTGGGTCCCGTCATGGCGAGCCGGGCGCTCAAGCCCTACTGGCGAGATGGCATGCGATTTCATAGCGTGTCGAATATCGATGGCACACAGCTTGCTGACCTGAAGCACGAGCTCGACGCAAAAACAACGTTGTTCGTGATTTGCTCAAAGACCTTCACCACGCTCGAGACAATGACCAATGCCAAAGAGGCTCGCCAGTGGGTGGTTGAAAAACTCGACGAGGTGGCGGTTCAGTACCATTTTGTCGCTGCCTCGACTAATCAGGAGGCCATGGATGCGTTTGGAATTCGGTCCGATTTTCGCTTTGGATTCTGGGATTGGGTAGGTGGTCGTTACTCGCTGTGGTCCGCTGTTGGGCTATCGCTTGCGCTTGTCGTTGGCATGGACGTGTTCAAAGCTATCCTGGCTGGTGGCCGCCGCATGGATTTGCATTTTCGCCAGGCATCGCTTGACGAGAACATGCCGGTTCTAATGGCCTTATTGGGCGTTTGGTACAACAATTTCTTCGGCGCACAAAGCCAGGCGATTCTGCCGTACGACAATCGCCTCGAGCGCTTCCCGGCATACCTGCAGCAGCTGCAAATGGAATCGAGCGGCAAAAGCGTACGCGTGGACGGCAAGCCGGTACGGTGCGAGACTGGCATGATCATCTGGGGGGAGGCAGGCAACAACGCGCAGCATTCCTTTTATCAGTTACTGCACCAGGGCACGCGACTCGTGCCCGTCGATTTTATCCTGCCTGCGAAGTCATCCGGTGCTACGCAGGCGCAACAGAATCTGGCCATCGACAATTGCCTGGCACAGGCAGAAGCCCTGATGGACGGCTTCGACGAAGAGGGGCTCGAGCCTTATCGGGTGCACAAGGGCAACAACCCGAGCAACCTGATTCTGTTCGCGGCGCTGACGCCCGAGGTACTGGGCCAACTGATTGCGCTCTATGAGCACAAAGTCTTTGTTGAGGGTGTTGTCTGGGGAATTGATTCGTTCGACCAGTGGGGTGTGGAGCTCGGCAAGAAGCTCGCCTCCGATCCAAACAGCGAAAACCTCTCGACCATCGCTCTCAGAGACCGACTGAAGACGCTTACGTAGGCGCGCACGCGGCGCGCGACATCCAATCTCATCTGCTACCATTCGCCCGATGCACCGCGCACTCATCGTCCTGACACTCGCTGCTTCTTCCGTTTTCGCGGGTCCTTATATTCCGGCCGGCGACCTGGTGCTTCGCCATGACATTCAGCGGCTTGCGGATCACGGCTTAATAAAGGGTCCCACTTCGACCTGGCCGCTCGCCTGGGGGCCGATTCTCGACGATATCCGAAATACTGATGCGACGACGTTGCCGCCAGGCGTTGCCGACGCACTTGTGCGAGTCAGGCAGCGAGCCGGCTGGGAAACTCGGTCGGACGAACTGACCTTCAACGCTAAAGTCGGTGGCGCGGACAACGCGACTCGAATTCGCTCTTTCCAGGACACACCAAGAGGGAAAATCGAAGTGTCGGTCGGCGCGGCCTGGATCGGCGACTGGTTCAGTATGGACCTCAACGTGCAGGGCGTTGATTCCGATCAGGACGACCACGAGTTTCGCGCTGATGACAGCATGATTGGCGTGGTTCTGGGTAATTGGTCGATTGCGGCCAGCACGCAACAGCGCTGGTGGGGACCCGGATGGGACGGCAGCCTGATTCTGGGCAACAACGCGCGACCTTTCCCGTCGTTAACCATCGATCGGGTGTTCACCGATAGAATCAGGAGCAAATGGCTGAGTTGGTTGGGACCCTGGGACTTGAGCGTGATGTTTGGCCAGCTGGAAAAAGAGCGTGTTGTACCCAACGCGCAGTTCTTCGGTATACGTTTCAACTTCCGCCCGATTCCTTCTTTGGAAATTGGTGTGTCACGCACGGCGCAGTGGTGCGGTGATGGTAGGCCGTGCGATGCGGGTACGTTTTTTGATTTGTTGATTGGACAGGATAATCGGGGCGGCAGCATCGACATTGATAATGAACCCGGAAACCAGCTGGCCGGCCTGGATTTCCGCTGGTCTCCGACTTTCATTGAGATTCCCGTGTCCTTTTACGGCCAGTTCATCGGCGAAGATGAGGCTGGCGGGTTTCCAAGCCGATACGTCGGTCAAGTGGGATTCGAGGGTTCGGGTTTCGCTCTCGATCGGTGGTCATACCGCTACTTTGCGGAAGTGATGTCCACGAGCTGCGACTTTTGGAAGTCCGATGAGATCTTCAACTGCGCCTACAATCACAGTATTTACCAGACAGGCTATCGGTTTCGAAGTCGATCCATCGGCCACGGCGCGGACAATGATACTCGCCTGCTCTCAGCAGGCCTCATTCTTGTCGATACAGTCGATACCCAGTGGCGTGGGCTTGTGAGGTTTGGTGATCTCAATCGCGGCGGCGCTCCGGACGGCCGGAATACGCTGACGGCGACCGCCCAGGAGATTTTCAGCATAGATGTCTCGCATAGCCGAGTGTTTTCCTTCGGTGTCATAGACATTGGAGCCGGATTTGAGCAGATCGACGACGACGCGTCTGGCAGCTCCTCCACCGATGCCCGCTTGTACCTGCAATGGCGAACCTCGTATTGATAATTCAGCTTTTCGATCCGCTTGAGACTGGTACAATTCGCCGGATATTTCAGGAGTGTCGCGTTGATTAACCGGTCTGTTCGTCTTGCTGCCGCATTTGGTCTTGCTCTGATGTCTGCGGTTTCGTTTGCACAGACCGTTCAACTGTCGGCCGAAGAGCAGAGAATGCTGGATCAATTGCCGCCCGCACAACGCGCGCAAGCGCTGGGCGTATTGCAACGCGTGCAGGGCGGCCAGGCCGAGAGCTCGCGGCAGCCGATTCGCGAAACTGATCAATCGACCATCTCGCCACTGCTAGAGGTAGTGCCGCAAGCTGAGGAACCGCGTGCACGCGCCCGTAGCCGGCTCGTTATTGACTTCACAGCAAAGGCAACGCTGTCTGCAATCGAATTGAAGGAACTGAGTGAAGATCCAGTATTGGCTCGGCTTAGCGGAAGTCGCACGTTCGAACTCGATGACAACGGTGTTCTGTCCTTGCTTGGAGTTCAGACGATTCCGTTGCTCGGCCTGACCGAGAGCGATACTGAGCAGCGCCTCGGCGCGGAGCCCTTGCTTTCCGGATTCGATATCGACGTGCTCATTCTGGATTCCGAACCGATCGGTGCCCAGGCTCTCGAGCCTTTCGGATACGATGTGTTCGAGCTCAGTGAAGCGAGCTTTGACCCGCCGATGACCGGACCGGTGCCGCCCGACTATGTCCTGGGTCCCGGCGATTCGGTGCGTGTGCAATATTTTGGCAATGTCAATGGAGTATACGAATTCGACGTGTCGCGCGACGGTGTACTTAATTTGCCTGAAATAGGACCGGTGACAGTTGCTGGCCTGCAATTTTCGGATTTTCGCGAAGACATTAGCCGGCGTGTCAAGGAAATGCTGATTGGCACGCAGGTCAGCGTATCGATGGGCCAACTACGCACCATTCGTATTTTCGTCTTAGGAGATACCAACCGCCCCGGTTCTTATGTCGTCGATAGCCTTGCAACGATTAGCAGCGCACTTTATCGAAGCGGCGGCATCAGCCGTGTTGGCTCGCTGCGGGATATTCAGCTAAAACGCAATGGTCGAACCGTTTCGCGATTCGATCTCTACGACCTGCTGCTCAAAGGTGACACGTCTGGTGACAGCCGACTACGTCCGGGCGACGTGATTTTTGTGTCCCCAATAGGCGCTCAGGTTTCTGTGGCTGGCGCAGTTAAGCGCCCAGCCATCTATGAAACCCGACATAGTGCAACGGTAAGCGATCTCATTGCGATGGCCGGTGGTTTGATGCCGGATGCGTTTCCAGATGGTGCGCGCATCGAGCGAATCGAATCAGGACTAGAGCGAACTGTTGTTTCGATAGATGCCGACGATCCTGTGGTGTCCAAAATGTCTGTCAACGCCGGCGATGTGCTCATTATCCCGAACGTATTGCCGGACCTTGAGGGCGCGGTATCGTTGACTGGGTACGTCCATCGCCCGGGACCGTATCAATGGCGTCGCGACATGCGGCTCACCGATTTAATCGGATCGGCCCTCGAATTAAGGCAGGGCGCTGACATGGACTATGTGTTGATACGGCGTGAGAATCCCGACAATCAAAGAGTCAGCATGTTGTCCGCAAACTTGAGCGCAGCTCTCGCCAGTCCATCTTCGGATGCGAACGTAACTCTCACTGCTCGAGATACCGTTTTTGTTTTCAGTATGGCACTCGGTCGCCAGCGAGTTATCGAGCCGATACTCGACGAGCTAAAGGTGCAGTCCAGATTCGGCGAGCCTTATCATGCGGTGAGCGTATTCGGACAGGTTAAAGCACCGGGCACTTATCCGCTTGAGTCGGGCATGCGAGTCAGTGATTTGATTCGCGCAGGTGGCAATCTTGCGGAAGAGGCCTATGCGCTCGCAGCCGAGATCGTCAGATACGAAATACTTAACGGTGAGACTCGACATACGGCAATTGTGGACGTGGACCTCGACGCAATCCTGCGTGGCGATGGCTCGGCAGACATCGCTTTGAAGGAACACGACTTCCTGAGAATCGATACCGTACCGAATTGGGACTCATCGCTGACCGTTGAGCTCGACGGGGAATTTATGTTTCCCGGCCTGTATCGGATACGCCGAGGCGAGACATTGCGCCAGCTGGTGGACCGCGCTGGTGGTTTGACTGATGAAGCATTCCCGGAGGGCGCGGTCTTTTTGCGCGATTCATTACGCGAGCGAGAGCAGGAGCAGATCGACGTGCTCGCGCAACGCCTTGAATCGGACCTGGCATCATTGTCCCTGGAGTCTGTCGATACAACTGGAACAGAGACCTTATCGACCGGCAGGGCATTGTTGACGCAGCTGCGTGCCACTGAAGCGGCAGGGCGTCTCGTTATCGATCTGGAACGGATTGCGGCGGGCTCATCAGGTACTGAACTTATTGGTGATGTCGAACTTCGCGAGGGTGACCGCGTCCTGGTGCCAAAGCGATCCCAGGAAGTAACGGTCATCGGCGAAATTCAGCAGCGTGCGTCACACCTGTATCAGCCAGGATTGACGCGACAGGACTACATTGAGATGAGCGGCGGATTAACCCGTCGCGCAGATAAGAAGCTCATTTACGTCGTCCGGGCCAGTGGCGCTATCGTCGCTGGAGGACGTTCGAGATGGTTAGGTAGAGGTAAGCACACAGAGATACGCCCCGGGGATACTGTCGTCGTACCATTGGAAACGGATCGCATTCGGCCATTGGCGTTTTGGGGAAGTGTGACGCAAATTCTTTACCAGGGTGCGATAGCGGTGGCCGCTGTCAAGACCTTTGATGATTGAGCAATGAGCGAATCACAACGAACGATTCCTTCATCACGATACGATGACGAAACTGATCTTCGCGAGGTCATTCGCGTGTTGTGGGCTGGTAAGTGGCTGATCGCCGGGATCACGTTTGCGGGAACCGTAATTTCTGTCATTATCGTTCTCGCGCTCCCTAACGTTTACCGCGCGGAGGCGTTATTGACGCCGAATGACAATGAAGGTGCCGGCGCACTTTCGGCGTTGGCTGCACAATACGGAGGGCTCGCAAGTCTTGCCGGTATAAATCTTGCGGGCGGGTCATCGGATAAGACTGCTCTTGGTCTTGAGGTTCTGAGATCCAGAAGATTTATTGGCGACTTTATCAAGCGCCACGACCTCCTGGTTCCGCTAATGGCAGCAAGCGGATGGAATCCGCAGACCGATCAGTTGAAAATCGATTCCGATATCTTCGATGTCTCGACCAAGACGTGGGTACGTGATGTCAAGCCGCCCAAGGAATCGACACCATCATTGCTGGAGGCCTACGAGGAGTTTCGCGATGAGGTACTTGATGTCCGGCAGGACGAACAAACGGGTTTCGTCACCTTATCCGTCGAGCATTATTCGCCCGCGGTCGCCAAGCAATGGGCGGACTGGCTCGTCAAGGACTTGAACGCGACAGTCATGCGCCAGGAAGTAGCGGAAGCGGAGCAGGCTATTGAGTATTTGAACAAGCAAATCGAAGCAACTTCTCTCGCTGATCTTCAGACTGTGTTTTTCAGGCTCATAGAAGAGCAAACGAAAACAGTGATGCTAGCGAATGTCTCTGACGAATATCTACTCAAAACGATAGATCCGGCAGTCGCGCCAGAGGAAAAGGCGAAGCCGATGCGACTGTTGCTTGTCTTAATCGGCGCGTTTCTTTCTGGATTTCTGGCGCTGCTTCTTGTCCTCTCGGTGAGCGGTAGAGTCTTGGGCGGGAAATCAGGAGCGACCGTCTAACGGCATCTCATATGGGAGCGGATTGGCGGCTCGTTGGCGCTGCAGCGTTCGAGTGTAACCGCATCAAAATGTCCGATAAGCAAGCAAACTTGACCGGCGGTCGTCGTCTGGCGCGTAACGTTCTCTGGAACCTGCTAGGCACCGGGGCGCCGCTGCTCGTCGCCATCGTCGCCATCCCTATTCTTATAGACGGACTTGGTATACCGCGTTTTGGTGTCTTGACGATTGCCTGGATGATAGTCGGCTATTTTGGTCTTTTCGATCTGGGCCTTGGACGGGCGCTTACCAAGCTTGTAGCAGAAAAACTCGGCGCCGGGCAGGATGATGAGATTCCAGCGCTCGTCTGGACGGCAATGTTATTGATGGTTGCCCTCGGCGTGATCGGTGGAATTATCGTGGCGGCACTCACCTCTTGGTTCGTTGGTAGCGTCCTGGAAGTGCCCATCGAGCTACAACCCGAAACGACGACATCATTCTACCTGCTTGCTGCGTCCATTCCTGTAGTCATAGCCACGACCGGATTACGCGGGGTGCTCGAAGCTCGCCAGCTCTTCGGTATCATTAATTTCATTCGCATACCGCTTGGACTGGTGACTTATCTTGGCCCGGTGGCCGTGCTGCCGTTTTCGAACAGCCTTGTGCCGGTAGTAGCCGTCTTGGTGATTTCGAGGCTGATAGGCTCAGTCGCGTACGGTGTTCTTTGTTTTCATTTCGAACCGGAACTTCGTCGCGCCATCGCCGTGCGCCGCTCGTTAATAAGATCGTTGATCAGCTTCGGGGGCTGGATGACGGTAAGCAATATCGTTAGCCCTTTGATGGTGTACCTGGATCGATTTCTGATCGGAGCTTTGATTTCAATGACGGCGGTGGCTTACTACGCGACTCCCTATGAGGTTGTAACCAAGCTCTTGATCATCCCGGGGGCGCTTATGGGTGTCATGTTCCCCGCTTTTTCAGCCGCACTCGTGAAAGACGCGTCTCGTGCCACGCGCCTGTTCGAGCGAGCTTGCAATTTTGTCTTTATTGCGCTCCTTCCTGCTGTCCTCATCATTGTGACTCTTGCATCGGAAGGCCTTTCCATATGGCTAGGTAGCGAATTCGCGAGCAACAGTACAATCGTCCTTCAGTTGCTCGCTATCGGAGTATTCCTGAACAGTCACGCCCAGGTACCGTTCGGCATGGTGCAGGGGGCGGGACGTCCGGATCTCACCGCAAAGCTACATCTGGTCGAGTTGATTTTCTACTTGCCAGCTCTGTGGTGGCTTCTCAATTCCTACGGCATCGTCGGCGCTGCACTGGCCTGGGTCGCACGAATAGCTGTCGATACGCTGTTGCTCTTTCTAATGGCCCAAGGACTGTTATCCGGTGCGCCGCGTCTCACACTGCGAGCCGCGCTAATGGTAGTTGGGCCCTTTCTTGCTTTTGGAATGGGTGCCATGATATCCGGAACAGCGATGAAAGCGGCTTTTCTGTCGATTACGTTATTCGTTTTTGCGATTATCGCCTGGTTTGCCATTCTCAAGACCGATGAAAGAGAAATGATAGGCAACCGGCTGAACGCCAGACGTATTTTCAATTAGCTGCGATACTGCCAAAGGCATCAAGCAACGCATATGTACGTGTATTTTGCCCCCATCGCGATGGCGTTTCTGTCCATACTCGTTAACCTCGTAAACGAGAGACGGTTCGATCTGGTTCTATTGTCCTTAATCGTCCTTTACGTGGTCACAGTTTCCGGACTGCGCTACTTTTCCGACATTGATTATGCGCCGTACTTTGATCTTTATCAGAATACCCCCAACCTCACAGATTTGAGACTCGACGACATTAAGGGTCTTTACGGGGAGCCGGGGTACCTGTTCTTCACATCGTTAATGAAATCAGCAAACGCGCAATTTGTTGTTGTCACGTTTATTGCGTCACTAATCTCGATTCTTGCCAAGAGTTTCGTTGCGTTCAAGTTCGCAAAGAATGCGAGCTTCGTGGTTGCTACTTATCTCTGCGTATCGTTTATTACCATAGAGTTCATCCAGCTCCGCTGGGCTGTCGCGACAGGACTCTTGTCCCTTGCATATTATTCTCTATACATTGAACGTCGCAAGATTTCAGTATTGTTTTTTGTGGCGGCCGCGGCATTTCACTATTTTTCTTTGCTCTTTCTGGTCCTCGCGTTCCTTGCCAGGTTTAATGGATATCACCGATATTACGTTGCGATTTTCCTGGCGTTTGTTTTCTCAATAGCAACAAAGCTCGGTGGAGTATCGATTTTCTACCAGGCAAATAGCGACATATATTTGATTTCACGTTTTCTTCGTTATCTGAATGACCCTTTGTCAAACGTGGGAGCATTTTCCTATTTGAAAATACTTTTTTACGTAGTAACCGTATATACGCTGGGACGGCTAAAGGATTGCGATGTAGACATCAAGACGGACCAGAGATTCATATTCTTATTTCGCTCATCGTTCTTGTTTCTGAGTGCGGCGATGGTGGTCTCTTTTGTCCCAATATTCTTCTTTAGAACTATGGTGATGGCGGACTTGTTTTCAATCATGTTGATCGCGTATATGGTGACCAGGATAAGGACATTCGCATTCAAGATGACTTACGTTTATGTCATTACTATCCTTTTCTCAACATGGTGCTATATCGACGTCCTTAATTATTCTAACGCCCATAGGATTTTTCAGTATGAGACCTGGCTCAAATTCGCTCTATGAGCTTCAATAGGCCAGAGGGTTTCGCACCGAACGTCGCTATCATTTTGTCGACCTTTAATGGCGAAAAGTATATTCGAGACCAAATAGGGTCGTTACTGAATCAGTCTTATAAAAGTGTAAGAATCTACATCAGGGATGATGGATCAACTGACGCAACATTGGGAATCCTCGAAGGGCTTAGCGATGATCGAATTGAACTGCGGAACGACACGTTGGGCAACCTCGGGCCATCGGCGGCTTTCCTGCATCTATTAACGGTAGTTCGAGCCGACATCTATTTTTTTTGTGATCAGGACGATATTTGGCGGCCACATAAAGTGCAGGAAGCGGTGACAAGGCTTGCGGATATCGGATTTTCGAACCCTGCGCTTTTTCATACCGATCTAACTCTGGTAGACCACAAGCTTGAGAGCCTTGGCGATACGTTCAATGGACGTGCAGATATTCGCATTCCCGATGACTACGATCTTGGCCATATGTTGATTCAGAATTGCGTCGTTGGATGTACTGTCGCGGTTACGGACGCATTGGTCGAAGTATCGGGAGTCCGCGATTTGACTTTCGAGGCTGACAACGTAGCCATGCATGATTGGTGGCTAGCCCTTTGTGCGATTGTTTTCGGGGAACCCGCGTATTCCGATAGAACGAGTGTTCTTTATCGACAGCATTCTGACAATGTTTCGGGTGCCAGCAAAAAGAGAAATGTTGTTCAGCGATTAAGAGTTGTCGGACTTGGAGCTGGCATAAAGAGAATCGCTATTTACAAAAAGAGAATCGCAAAACAAGCAAGGTATTTTCTCGACAGATATGGCGAAGGACTAGGCGCTGACCAGGTAGAGACGCTTCGAGGCATAAGTGGCCTGGGTGTCGGAAGCGGGCGCAGGGGCATTACGTTTTGCTTGAAGAATCGAATATGGTTCAAGAAGTGGTACATGAATGCGTCATTCCTTCTCATTGCGACACTCTCGAATCCGTTCCGAAAGTCGTGAAAATGAGCTAAGTATCCGCGGTCATGTTGCAATACAGCTGCATACGCAAGTAGCAAACTACGTGAAACACTTTTGGACAAAAAACTACCAATGGACAGTAATACAAATAGAGTCATTCTGCTGGCGGCGACCCATTATCACAACGAAGCAGAGGTGCTTGAGTTTGCGAATCACGTCAGTGGTCTGGAACTTCCCAACGGCTATATGTTACGTATCGCTGTCGCCGACAATAGTGAAAACTGGGATTCAGCTATCGATAGTCACGGCATTCTTTCCGTGTTCCGGCCACCGCAGAATCTTGGATATCTAAATGGCTGCGCCTTTGCCCTGGAAAGCTGGACAAGCGAGAGAGACGAGACGCCCGATTGGGTTGGAGTCGTCAATACAGATATTGAATTGTCACCGGAATTCCTGACAAAATTGCTTACTCAACGTTTTTCAGACAATGTTGCTGTTGTCGCGCCCGACATTCTCCTGCCTACAGGCCAGCGGCAAAACCCTCATCTATACCGGCGCCCGGGCAGGACTCAGATTCAAATATACAGTTGGATGTTCAAGATACATTGGCTTGGGCGTCTGTATCTGCTCGCGCGAAGATTGAAAGGGGAAAAGCGATCCGCACCGGGAAGTGTTGTCCTCGGAGAGGACCCGGTTGTCATATACGCGCCGCATGGCTCCGCGATATTTTTTCGGCGACGTTTTTTCGATGCTGGTGCGCACCTTGAATTTGGCAGTTTTCTGTATTGTGAGGAGCTGCACTTGGCGGAACAGGCGTCCCGCAAGGGTCTCGACGTCGTTTGGACACCGGGGATTTCGTTGCGGCACAACCAGCACAGTACGACTAGTCGACTTGGCATGGCCAGGAGATTTGACTGGATGTATCAAAGCTATCGTTACATTCTCGAAAAATACTACCGTTGAAAATGACGCCATTCGGTTGCTGCAGGGACTAACTAATGAAAAATACTCGAGAAGCGGCGCCCGGTGTCGTGGATAATTGCGTTTTGAATTGGCGGAAGAAGCGGGCGTAAACAATGCAACAGGTTTTACAGGATTTGGAACAAGGAAATACTGTGGTCATGGAAGTTCCGTGTCCGATGTGCCGACCGGGGCATCTTTTGATCAGAACCGCTGTTTCATTAATCTCCACTGGAACAGAACGCATGCTGCTCGACTTCGGTCGCGCGAGCCTGTTGAATAAAGCGCGACAACAACCCGACAAAGTGCGCGCCGTGCTCGATAAGGTCTCGACGGATGGCTTGCAGACCACGATCGATGCCGTGAAAAGCAAGCTCAAGCAACCCCTCACAATGGGTTATTCGAATGTCGGTGTGGTGCTCGAGGTTGGGCGAGGTGTCGAGGGCTTTGCGGTTGGCGATCGTGTAGTGTCCAACGGGGCACACGCCGAGGTGGTGTGCGTTCCGAAAAACCTCTGCGCAAAGATTCCGGACGGAGTGCCAGACGACGCGGCGGCATTTACCGTTGTCGGCTCTATTGGCCTGCAGGGCATCAGGCTTTTGCAGCCGCAGCTCGGCGATTGTGTCGTTGTCATAGGCCTGGGATTGATTGGTCTTATGTCGGTCCAGCTCCTCATCGCACAGGGCTGCAGAGTTCTCGGGATCGATCTGGACGCGGACAAGCTGGCGCTGGCGACGAAGCTGGGTGCGGCAGCCTGCAACCCCTCTGCTGGCGAGGATCCGCTGGATGCGGCGGCGGCGTTTTCCCGAGGTCGTGGTGTCGATGGTGTATTGATCGCTGCCTCAAGCAAGAGCAGTGACCCTGTCAGCCAGGCGGCGAAGATGTCGCGTCAACGTGGCAGGATTGTCCTGGTAGGCGCAACGGGGTTGACCCTGACAAGGGATGATTTCTATCAAAAGGAACTGACGTTTCAGGTGTCCTGTTCCTATGGTCCAGGTCGTTACGACTCATCCTATGAGTTAAAGGGTCAGGATTATCCGATTGGCTTTGTCCGCTGGACCGAGCAGCGAAACTTCGAGGCTGTCCTGGATATGTTGGCCGAAGGCAGGATCGATATTGAATCGATGATTTCGGATCGCTTCGAGATTTCGAAAGCCGCTATTGCGTACGATCGGCTGGCCGAGGACCGGAAGTTGATGGCGTTGTTGCTCGAATATCCGGCACGCGATACAAGCACCGATCGCTTCGTCGCGTTTCGATCTGTGCCCACCACACAACCGGACGCAGTGGCGCCCGTCGTCGCTTGTATCGGCTCAGGAAATTATGCCAGCCGCATTCTATTGCCTGCGTTCGCGCGTACTGGCGTCCGCCTGAAAACAATCGTGTCTTCGGGGGGGGTCTCTTCAGCCGTAACCGGCGCCCGCCTGGATTTCGAAAACAGCGCGACTGACACGGCCAGCGTTTTTGATGACGATGAAATTGATACAGTTGTTATTGCTACTCGTCCGGACACGCATGCTCGGTTTGTCATCGATGCCCTCGATAAGGGCAAGAACGTTTTCGTCGAGAAACCATTGGCGCTGAATCTGTCAGAACTCGACGACGTTGAAAAATCCTATCGTCGGGCGGCGTCCAACGGGCAAGAGCCACGTCTCCTTGTCGGATTCAATCGGCGATTCGCGCCCCTGGTCGTGAAGTTGGAAACCCTGCTACGGACGAGCTCGGAGCCAATGGCACTGATCTATACCTGCAATGCAGGTGCGATCCCGGCAGGTAGCTGGATTCAAGATCCGAAGATCGGGGGCGGTCGGATTGTCGGAGAAGCCTGTCATTTTATTGACCTCGCTCGATTCCTTTGTGCACAACCGATTGTGGGTGTCGAATCAGTTGGCATGGGTGCAGGAGATAAACTGGTCGATACGCGAGACGTGGCGACGATTATCGTCAAGTTTGAAAATGGTTCGATCGCGACAGTCCATTACTACGCTAACGGCCACGCGAAATTCCCTAAAGAACGTATTGAAGTCTTTCAAGCAGGACGAGTCCTGTGCCTCAATAATTTTCGCTCACTGACAGCATTTGGTGTGCCCGGTTTTAAAACAGTAAAATCCTGGAAGCAGAACAAGGGGCAGCAAGAGTGCGCCGCGGGGTTTGTCGATGCTTTGCAAAAAGGGAACTCGTCCCCCATAGCGTTTTCGGAATTGATCGACGTATCGAAAGTTAGTATTGAAGCTGCGAACCTAATGCGCAACGAAAAAACGGATCAGGATTCGACACCATAGTGTTGACCCTTCGTATTGGTACGGCGATTTCGCTCGGTCTGATCAATGTAGGTCGTGTTCTTTGGTACCGAATTCGCAAAAAGCTGGGCTATTTCCGTTGGCGGCTACCGATATCTGTAGCAACAAGCGGCCCGATGTTCGTTGCGTCAGAAGAGTTAGTCGCCGATGGTGCAGTAGACGAAGCTGTTCTTCGCGCGGCAGATGCTTTTCTGAGCGGATCAATGTCAATATTTGGCCTGGTTCCAGTTGCGGTCGGTACGCCACCCGACTGGTTTGCTAATTCTTTGTCGAGATCGCGAATTCCCGACGCCAAGTTGCACTGGTCAGAATACGGCGATTTTTCCTCAGGTCTGGAGGACATCAAAACGATCTGGGAGTTGTCGCGTTGCTCGTGGGCACTGGTCTTGGTTCGAGCATTTCGGGTGAGCGGAAACGATAGGTATCTGCAGGCCTTAAATAGCTGGATGCAAGACTGGTTGGCAAAAAACACATACAACTCGGGGCCAAACTGGATGTGTGGCCAGGAGTCCTCGATCCGGCTGGGCCACGTATTGCTGGCTGACTCTCTGATTCGAAGCAGCGATTCCCCCACTCCTGTCCTGCATGAGTTTGTCGTAAGGCATTGCGAGCGAATCAATGAGACAACGTCATACGCGATTGCGCAACAGAATAACCACGCGACGAGTGAAGCGCTGGGCCTACTGCTTGGCGGTGCCTGGCTCAAGGAAAACTCCTCTGATTCAACGATATGCCGGAGCGGCGACGCTTGGTACATGAGGGGACGACAAATGCTGGAGCAACAGGTCGCACGTCTTGTCATGGACGACGGCACGTTCGCTCAGCTGTCCATGACCTACCAGCGATTATTCGTCGACACGGTGACCATGGCGGAATGGTGGCGTGGGCACCTGGAGTTACCGAAGTTTTCTGAAGAGTTTTATGCTCGAGCGTGCGCAGCGACTCGCTGGCTCTACAATTTCGTCGACAGGGATACGGGTGATATACCGAACATAGGTTCACACGATGGATCTGCGCTTTTCCCATTGAGCCGTGTTTCGCACCGAGATTGCCGGCCGACCGTGCAGTTGGCCGGCGCGTTGTTCCTTAACAAGCGCAATTTCAATGGCGAGGGTCCCTGGAATGAGGCGCTCGCCTGGCTAAACGTTCAAGTGCCTGAAGATGCGGAGCAACCCCGCCATAGCCAGGTTTATCCAGACGGTTGGTTCGTAATGCTTTATGGGACAGACGAGAGTTCGTATTTAGTTGGCCGTTTCCCGTCATGCAGGTTCAGGCCGGCTCATGCAGATGCCCTGCATGTCGATCTTTGGCGCGATGGAGTGAATATAT
>Ga0255052_10000172_pt1 | contig 49210 bp, 44 predicted proteins | sample JV7_2_21_MG_FD_188632 | JGI IMG/M metagenome (GOLD analysis project Ga0255052, IMG submission 188632) | Seawater microbial communities from Jervis Inlet, British Columbia, Canada - JV7_2_21 | ecosystem: Environmental > Aquatic > Marine > Inlet | place: Canada: British Columbia | collected...
CGGCATTCGCTTATAACGACGAAAATTCTCTCTGATGCGTTTCTGATCCTCGGGAGACATGTTGCGATACTGCTGATAACGATTACGAATCTGATCCCTGCGCTCAGGAGGAATATCGCGCCACTGTTTGAAACGATTCTGCGCCGCATTGCGCTGTTTCTGCGACATGCCAGACCAGCGATCTGCACCCAATGACAGACGTTCCTGGCGCTCAGGTGCGAGCGTATCCCAGTTGTCTGCGAAATCGCTCAGCACATTCTGCTGCTCTTCGCTCAGGCTATCCCATGCGACACCTTCATCTTGCGCGATCGCAACGCCGGCAAACAGGGTCATCGCTATAGCCAATATAATCCTAGCTCTCATCATTCGTCTCCGTCGATTCTTCACCTTCCGGTACGGGATCGCTCCGTTCCTCTGTGTCGGCTGTGATCGGCTCGTCAAAAATCAGCCAGTCCTCATCCGACTCCCCCCAAAGCCCCAGGTACTCAAGAAATTCCGCATCCGGAATTTCATCATCTGCAGCGAGCACGAGGCTACAACCCATCAATAAGGAACCCAGCAATACGGCTTTCTTAACCGACATTGCCGTTCGGCTCCGAATCCACTGCATCGAGTAGCGAATAAAACTCCAGATCCTCGAACATTTCGAAGCCGTCTTCCTCAAGTAACATCTCGAAATCCGAGGCCGTTACCGGGGCATCACCCGGCCCTTCGACAACCGGTCCGCGCATCACCATGACGGTCACCACGGCCGCAGCCGCAAGTCCGGTTGCGGGCACCCAGCGAGACCATTGCGCAAAAGGCCTTGTCTTCCGCAACTCAGCCAGCGCCTGATGCCTGCCCTGGTTAAGCCGTGACAAAGCCGCTGCGTCGAGGCGCTCGACACTGTCATCGAAAAGCTCTTTCGCCTGATTCGCGATTTGCTCATTTTTTCCTGGGTCATTCATTACCGGTGATCTCCCAACTTATCCCGTAGCGCGTGTACCGCCCGGGAATAATGTGTCTTGACGCTGCCTTCGCTGCACCCCATTGCAACGGCCGTATTCGCAACATCAAGTCCTTCAAACGTGCGCAACATAAATGCCTCGCGCTGTCGGCCCGGCAGTTCATGTACCGACACCTCCAGGTGCTGCATTGCCTCGCTTGTCTGCAGCTCCTGATCTGGCGACCGGCCTGCCGGATCCGGTGCATTCGCGGCAACATCGTAATCATCGTCCGTCGACGTACCGCGGCCAAACCACACCATGACACGGTTTCGTACTTTCTGGCGACGATGCCAGTCACGAACCCCATTTTGCAGAATCCGGTAAAAGAGTGGTGCCCACTCGTCGCCCGGGCGCTCCGCGTAGTTTCGCGCCAGCTTGATCATTGCATCCTGCACGAGGTCGAGCGCCTCGTCGCGATCACGAACCGCGATCTCGGCAATGCGCAACGCCCGCCGCTCTACCTCGGCCAGGAACTGGTTTAATTGCCGTTCGCGTTGCAGCGTCTCTGCCCCCGTCGAATGCTCGCGGGTGCACGATACCGCAAAAACACCGGCGTAGGCGCTCATACGAAACGACTCCATGTCGGCATGCGTTCAAGGTCCATCTTTCCTGTCCTCTTGACTCCACCACGAGGTGAACTACCTTGTCACCCTTGTTTAACGCCCCGAGAAGTGCCCGGTTGACACGAAAACCGGCAATCGGGACCTAATGTTATGTCAAATTATTGCTCGTGAATCAGATCCTCAAAGTTGCCGTTAACGTGCCACTGTCGCGCGAGTTCGACTATTTGCCCCTGGCCGGCGAATGTCCGCCACCGGGCTGCCGTGTACTCGTGCCATTTGGCCGCCGCGAGCAGGTTGGGCTGGTTCTGGCCCACGCGACCGACAGCGACGTTCCGCAAGCCAGGATGCGGCACGTAATTGAAACGCTGGATGAGTCGCCGATTTTCGCGAGCGAGGACGTGCGGCTCCTCCGTGTAACGAGTTATTACTATCACCATCCAATCGGCGAGGTTGTCGCAGCCGCCCTGCCCGCGCTGCTACGCCAGGGCAAGGCGCTGCACCCGGTGCTTGACTGTGTCGCGGTCACGGCCGCCGGCGAATCGTTTGATATTGAATCGATAGCGAAGCGCGCACCTCGCCAGGCCGAGTTACTCGAACATTTGCGGGATGCGGGCGGCAATGGTCTCGACGTCGACGCACTGAACGAACTGATGCCTACATGGCGGCGTGTCGCCAAGCCACTGCTGCAAAAGGGGCTGATTCTCCGTTTTGAGTCGACGATGGAAGCACCGGAACCGGTTGTCGAGATGGCGCAGCAGCCCGGCCCGGAACCCAACGAGCAGCAGCGTGCCGCTCTCAATGCAATTCGCCGCTCAACGGGCTTTGGTGCCTACGTCCTGGATGGAGTAACCGGCAGTGGCAAGACCGAGGTCTACATGCACTTGATGCAGGATGCGCTCGACAATGACAGGCAGGTACTCGTGCTTGTTCCGGAAATTGGCCTCACGCCGCAGTTAGTTTCCCGCCTCTTGAGTCGACTGGGTGTAGCTCCAACAGTCCTGCACTCCAATCTGACGGATGCGGCACGCCTTGCAGGCTGGCGCAACGCCCGCTCCGGTATAGCGAAACTTGTTGTCGGTACGCGCTCCGCCGTGTTTACGCCCCTACCCAAACTCGGTCTGATCGTCATCGACGAAGAACACGACCCTTCGTTCAAACAACAGGAGGGACTCAGGTATTCGGCGCGCGACCTCGCTGTCGCCCGCGCCAAGATTCTCGACGTGCCCGTCGTGCTTGGTTCCGCGACACCGACTCTGGAGATGCTTCATCACTGCCAGACGGGCAAGTTTCAACGCTTGGAACTTCCGGTGCGCGCCGGAGGCGCGCAGCCGCCAAACTTCCGAATTGTCGACCTGAGCCGCGTTGCAGGGAGTGATGGCTTGAGTGAGCCGCTGACACGTGCGATCGGGACTCATCTGGATGCCGGTGGACAGGCATTGATCTATCTCAATCGGCGCGGCTTCGCACCAACACTGATTTGTGCGAGCTGTGGCCATATCGCCGAATGCAAGAGATGCGACTCGCGCATGACCGTGCATGCGCGGGACAGACAGCTGCGCTGTCATCACTGCGGTGCGAGCCGGCCACTTGACGAACACTGTTCTGACTGCGGCTCCACGGTCAGGCCACTCGGCGAGGGTACCGAGAAACTCGAGGCGGCACTAAGAAGCAGCTTCCCCAACTGCCGTGTCGAGCGCATCGACAGCGATAGCACGCAGAGTAAAGGCGCATTGGACAAAGTGCTGGCATTAGCGGAAACGGGCGATGCCGATATCCTTGTAGGCACCCAGATGCTGTCGAAAGGCCATCATTTTCCGAAGCTGACTCTGGTTGGGGTCGTTAATGCTGATCAGGGTTTGTTCGGCACGGATTTTCGTTCGGCCGAGCGTCTTGCACAGTCGATCGTCCAGGTTGCTGGCCGCGCCGGCCGGGAGAAGAGCCAGGGCGAGGTCATTATCCAGACAGCGTTCCCAAACAACCCGTTTTGGCAGCGCCTGATCGAAGGTGGCTACGAGCAGGTTGCAGCGGATGCACTTGCCGAGCGTGAGTTAACTCGCTGGCCGCCGTTCACCTGGCTCGCATTGATTCGATCGGCGGCACACAATCAACGCGATGCTCATGCATTTCTCGAAGCCGCGAAACAGCGCATTGCGGAACAACAGACTGACTACCTGCGCGTGCTTGGCCCAGTCAATGCCCCCATGGCGCGCAAGGCCGGCCGTCATCGTGCTCAGCTTCTGCTGCAGGGCTCGGATAGAAAGGAATTGCATACCGTCCTTGCCAGGCTGCGTCCGGCGCTTGAAAACGAACCTGCAGCGCGCAAGGTTCGCTGGTCGGTCGATGTCGATCCGATCGAATTGTTTTAGCCGACAGCATCCGCTATTCACTGTAGAATTGCCGCCTCGCAAAATGGGCACTGCAAGTGCGCCCCATGGGCGCGATCGCGGGCACGGCCCGCTCCTACCGGCATTTTGGTCTAATGTGTTTATGAAATATCTGATCGCACACCTTCTTGAAGACGCACTGGCAAAGATGCCGGAGCTCGCCAACCTGATTGGTGATGTTTCCATCGAAGGCACGGTCGAGCGCACCCGCGACGCAAGCCATGGAGACTTCGCGACAAACGTTGCGATGCGCCTCGCAAAACCGGCACGCATGAGCCCGCGTGAGATCGCAGCGAAAATAGTCGAAGAGCTCACCGACAGCGACCAGATCGACAGTGTCGGGATCGCAGATCCGGGATTCATCAATTTTCACCTGAGTGCGGCGGCCTTTCACGGCGAACTCCAGAACACTCTCGCTCAGGGGGCCTGCTACGGGAGGCAGGAAGCACGGGAAAAACCGCGCATACTGCTTGAGTTTGTTTCCGCGAATCCTACCGGTCCGCTGCACGTCGGCCACGGGCGGCATGCGGCATTTGGCGCGACAGTAGGAAACTTGCTCGAGGCGGCGGGCTATCCCGTCGTGCGTGAGTACTACGTCAACGATGCCGGGCGTCAGATGGATATTCTTGGCGTCAGCGTTTGGTTGCGCTGGCTCGAGACGCAGGGAACCGAGATTCCGTTTCCCGAGGCTGGCTATCGCGGTGCTTACATTCGCGACATCGCCACAGAAATCGATACCGATGGTTTGGCCATATCCGATGCCGCCAGCGTGCTTGACGGAATTCCCGACGACGACAAGGAATCGATCATTGAAGCAATGATCACCAAAGCGAAGGAGTTGCTTGGCGCCAATGGCTTTCATCAGGTTCGCCAGCAATCACTCGAGTCAATCAGGGCCGACATCGAGGACGACCTCGCCGAGTTCGGTGTAACTTTCGATCGCTGGTACTCAGAACAAAGCCTGATGACGAGCAGACGCATCGACGACGCGCTGGCCGTGCTTGAGGAGCGCGGCATGCTTTACAAGAAAGAGGGTGCTACATGGTTTCGCGCAATGGACTTCGGTGATGAAAAAGACCGTGTCGTCGTTCGCGAGAATGGAAACAAGACCTACTTTGCATCGGATATCGCGTATCACTTTGACAAGCGCGAGCGTGGCTTCGACCATTTAATCGATATTCTGGGCGCCGACCATCATGGCTACGTCACTCGGGTCCGCGCCGGGCTCGTCGCGATGGGCTTCGCTGCCGAAGGTCTTGAAGTCCCGCTCATGCAGTTCGTTGCACTCTATCGGGACGGGGAAAAGGTCGCGATGACTACGCGTGGCGGTAACTTCGTACCACTGCGTCAGCTAAGAGAGGAAGTTGGCAACGATGCAGCCAGGTTCTATTACGTATCGAGATCGAACGATCAGCATCTCGATTTTGATCTCGATGTCGCCAAGTCCGAGTCAAACGACAACCCCGTCTATTACATTCAGTATGCGCACGCGCGCATCGCCAGCGTGTTTCGGCAGCTCGGCGAGCGGTCCCTGGTGTGGGACACAGACAATGGACGCACCAATCTGGCGCTGCTGGCTGAGCAACAGGAAAAAGTGTTGATGACCACGCTGAGCCGTTATCCCGAAGTGGTCGATCTCGCAGCAGCTAATCGCGCGCCGCAACACCTTGTTCACTACCTCAGAGACCTTGCGAACGACTTCCACACCTATTACAACGCGCACGTGTTCATAGTTGACGACGACGGGCTGCGCGATGCGCGCCTCGTCCTGATTACGGCGGCGCAAATCGTTATTGCAAACGGCCTCGCCATTCTGGGCGTTTCGGCCCCGGAGTCGATGTAATGGCGCAGCACAGAAGGCGCCGCTCAAAGCGGCCAAAAAAGAAACAGGAGTATCCGGGCTGGCTGTGGATGATGTTTGGACTTTCGCTGGGCTTGGCGGTCGCGTTCGCCGTATACGTCAAAGACCGGCAGCCTGCGGAGCCGGGCCCGACGAATGCGCTGCAACCGGCGAGCCTGCAAAACGTCCTTGATGACAATGGTGAAGCGGCGACAGCCGACGCGGAGCCGGTTGAAAAGCGTTTCACATTTTACGACATGCTGCCGAATTTCGAGGTCATCATTCCTGAACAAGAACCTGATGTCGCCGCGGACGTCGAACCCAGGGCTGTCATCCAGCCCGGCCTCTATGTGCTGCAGGCCGGGTCCTTTTCGGCCTACGCTGATGCCGACCGCCGGCGTGCGGAACTTGCGTTGCATGGCATCGAATCACAGATCCAGCGTGTAACTATTGATGACAAGACCTATCACCGTGTGCGCATAGGCCCGACCAATGACCTCGACGAGCTCAACGTGCTGCGTAGCCGTCTGCGATCGGCTCAAATCGATGTGCTTCGCATCAGGCTCGGTGATTAGCTCCTCGCGAACTTTGGCTCTTCTGGTGCTCGCGGCGCTGGCCGGCTGCACCACTGCACCGCCCGGTAAGGCCCCCACCTCGATTGATGCGATCGAAACCGCAAAGCCGGAGCCTGCTGCTCCCCTCGCGCCAGCCCCACCACCTGAGCCGGATAAGAGTGCGTTCAGAATCAGTATCGCGTCCGTGGGCGACATGATGCTGGGGACGGATTTTCCCGAGAATCATTTGCCCGACGATGACGGTGTCGGCTTCCTGTCCGCCGTCACTCCCTGGTTATCGTCGCCAGACATCACGTTCGGCAATCTCGAGGGTGTACTTGTGGACGGTGGCGAAGCAGCCAAGAATTGCAAGGACCCGAGCGCGTGCTACCTGTTTCGATCTCCGACGCGGTATGCCGGGCACTACCGTGCTGCTGGCTTCGATGTGCTGAGCATCGCGAATAACCACGCTCGTGATTTTGGAGAAGAGGGGCGAAGCTCGACAATGCAGGCGCTCGACGCGGTTAGCATTCATCACTCCGGCCGCGTGGGAGACTTCGCGAGCTTCGTCGTCAACGGCCTCAAGGTTGCAGTACTTGCGTACGCTGTCACCAAAGAATCGAACATGCTGCTCGATTATGAGCTCGCGGAATCCACGGTTGCTGAGTTTGCTGCGACACATGACATCGTTGTTGTTTCTTTTCACGGTGGAGCGGAAGGTGTTGATGCCACGAACCTTCCTTTCGCCGAGGAGGAGTATTACGGCGAGCCACGAGGTGATGTCGTGTTGTTCGCACGATGCATGGTTGACGCCGGCGCCGATCTCGTCATTGGTCATGGCCCGCACGTCGTGCGCGCGCTCGAACGCTACAGGGACAGACTAATTGCCTATAGTCTCGGCAACTTCGCGACGTATTATGGAATCAGCGTCGCCGGCATCAAGGGTATCGCGCCGATACTCGTAACGATATTGGATGGAGACGGGCGTTTTATTGAAGGTGAAGTTGTTTCGACAGTCCAGAACCGGCCCGACGGACCCAGCATCGACAAACGACAACGCGCTCTCAATCTGATGCGTGGCCTGAGCATCGAAGACTTCGGTGAACCCGGCATCCGCTTCCTGCCTGACGGCAAAATCGTTCCTGCGAATAGAAGTCTGGAGTAGGCGCACTACCGGTGTATGTGCTCTCGCTTAATCTCGCTCGCCATCCATGGCTCGCTCAAATCGTTCTCCGCTTGCTTTGGCGTCCTGCGTCGCAGCGCTACGCACGACGCTCGAGCACACACACCGCTAGCGCGCCTCTGCGGAGATGGCAGGGCCTGCGGGCGGGATGTTTTATCGAGCGAAGTAAAGCGCAGCGTAGCGAGCCATGAGCGAGATAATCATCGCGTTCGCAAGGCTGTGCATCGAAGCCAAGCGAGAGCACATACCCGGTAGCGGGTCTTTGCTTCAAACCTGGTTCGCAGACCTACTCCTCCGCGGATACAGACTTAAAGTCCACGCCGAGCGATCTCAACTTGCGGTAGAGATGCGTACGTTCCATGCCAACTCGTTTGGCAAGTTGCCCGACTTTACCGTTGCACAGCACGAGCTGTTGTTGCAGGTACGCACGCTCAAACTGCTCGCGCGCTTCGCGTAAAGGCAGGGACAACAGATCCTGTTTGACTAGCGGCTCATCGGCTGGCGTGCTGGCGCGAATTTCGTCTTCAACCTCAGCAAGAGGAATATCTTCCTCGGACCCGGACAGTAGCAGTCGTCGCACGAGGTTTTTTAGCTCACGCACATTATCGGGCCACGGGTAATTCCGCAGTCGGTTTTGTGCTGCGACGCTAAAGCGGCGGAATGAAAGACCCTCGGCGTCAACAAGTTTGTCGACGTAATAGGCGAGTAGCTCGGGCACGTCTTCAGAGTACTCTCTGAGCGGCGGTACCCGGACGTTTAACACACTCAGATGTGCGACGAGGTCACGACGCAGCGAACCATCTTCAATGCTGGGCTCGTAACTAGTGCCGATTGTCGCAACAACTCTGGCGTTCAGGCTTACGGAATTCGTGCCCGCGACGCGACGGTATTTGCGGTCTTCCAGCGCGGCCAGCAGAATCTTCTGTGCCGTTTCATTTAGATCGGACAGCTCGTCTATAACGAGTGTTCCTTCGCCGGCCCTCTCGAACACCCCGGCATGAATCTCACCGGCCTCTTCCCGGCCCACAAGTTGCTCCTCTGCAGATCCCTCTGTCAGAGACGCTGCCGTAATGCTGATTAACGGCTCGTCGGCGCGACGACTCAACGCATGCAGATACCTCGCGAATGCGCCTCGACCTGTACCTGGCTCACCACTCAGCAGGACCGACTCATCGTGTTCCGAGTATTGCTGCACCTTCTCCCGGAGGGCCTGCATCAGATCACTTCGCCCGACGGGCGCCAGTAATGACGGTCGCATGCCTCGCGAACCTGACGTTTGTTTGTTCGCCGATTCAAGTGCCGCCTCAACGGTCCGGAGTAACTTCGCGAGTGACAGTGGCTTCTCGACAAAGTCAAACGCGCCGAGTCGAGTCGCCTCGACCGCCGCATCGACGGTGCCATGGCCCGACATGATGACGACCGGGCATGTCAGGTCACCACCATCCGACCACTCGCGCAACAACGTGATGCCGTCGGTATCGGGCATCCAGATATCCAGGAGGATCAGGTCAAATTTTCTTCGCGCCCGGGCATTCCGGGCTTCAGTAGCATCTGCGGCGACAGTGACACCGTATCCCTCATCGGACAATATTTCCTGAATCAAGGCTCGAATATCGGCCTCGTCATCAACGACCAGTACATGAGAACTACTCATGCTCTTTCCCTCCTCTTGTCGGCACGTCCGGGTGATCTGGCGATGACCGCCTCACGCGCCGCCTCATGGATCGGCAGACGAATACTGATAACCGCACCGCCATCCGTGTTGTTGTCTGCCCGAATCGAACCGACATGCTCTTCAACCAGTTTTTTGACAATCGCGAGCCCCAGCCCGGTGCCTTTTGGCTTCGTCGTAACGTATGGATCGAACACCTGATTGAGAGAACCCTCTCTGAATCCGGGGCCGTTGTCCCCAACCTTGATCTGAACGACATCTACCCCTTCGAACTCGGCCGCACATACGTGGACATCGATACGGCCATCATTGGTGTTCTCGAGCGCCTCGGTCGCGTTGCGAATCAGGTTGTGTAAAATCTGTCGCACTCGTCCGATATCAGCTTCGATCATCGGCATTGTCGGATCAGACGTCAGAACAATCTCGATGCCGCTTTCCTGCGCGCGATAAAGATCCACCACTTCGTGCACAAGCTTGTCCATGTCGAACACGCCAATCTCGATGTCCGGAGCACGCGCATAGTCGCTAAAGGCATTGACCATGTCTTTCATTGCTTCGACCTGCTGCACGATCGTATGCGTTGCGCGATCAAGGATCTGCGCATCTTCCTCGGACATGGAATCAAGATACTTGCGGCGCAGCCGTTCTGCCGACAGCTGTATTGGAGTCAACGGGTTCTTGATCTCGTGCGCCAGGCGCCTCGCGACCTCGCCCCACGCTGCATCGCGCTGTGCCTGCAGCAGCGCAGTGATGTCGTCGAATACGATGACGTAGCCGGCCGCGTGTTTCTCATCTCCGGGCAAGGTCGTGCAAGCGCACGACAACACACGCCGCCCGACCTCTCCTCGCAAGACTATCTGCTCGCGCCACTCTGTTTCCCCGGCGCTCAGGTGAACCTGGGCGACGTCGACAAACTGTTCGAGCAGCGGCTGACCCTTCGCTACATCTGGTAGAAACTCTTCGGCTCTGTTTTCGAGGTCTACGCCGAGAATCGCGCCCGACGCCTGGTTCGCTGTGCGGATTCGCAAGTCTGACTCGAGCGCGAGCACGCCGGTCGAGAGCCGTGCAAGGATGACTTCGAGATTGGTCCGCTCAGCCTCGACGAGCGCTTGAGAGAGGCTGGCCTCACGTCGCGCAGTCGCAAGTCGTTGCGTCATGTCATTGAACGAACTGATCAGGAAACCGATCTCATCCCGTGTCGGTGTTGGCAGGCGCGTATCGAAATCGCCTTCCGCAACCGCTCTTGTTCCGGCCACCAGGTCCTGTATCGGCGCCACAAGCCGGCGCGAAAGAACGAATGCACCGTAAATCGCCGACAACAAGCTCAGCATCAGCACGACAGTCAGTGTCAGTGTAAAGGTACTCTTCAGCGGACCACGCAGGAACACGAGCTGCTGGTACTCCGTGTACGAGGTATCGACGCTATTGGCCATTCGAGCAAGGCGCTCGGTTACCGGGAAATGCGCCTGCAAAACACCGGACGGTTCGGCACGCCCCCGATACGAGAACAACACCGCAGTGCGTATCTCATAACTTTCCGGGTCGAGGGCAACATACGGCCGGTTCTGCTGCATCTGCAGAAGAACTTCCTCGGCGAGCGGTCTGGGTAAACCTGCCGAAGAACTATCAGAGCTCGTTGCGAGGATACGATTGTTGCTTCCATAGATCGTGATCTCGGCGGCGCCGCTTTCGCGTCGCATCATGCTGAGCTCGAATATCAGTTGTCGCTCATTGACATCACCAAGCCGTTGCGAGATTTGCTGCGTCGAAGACAGGTGTTGGCGCATTTGCATTTCGAGAGCGGCACGACTCAGCCTCAGCGCGTTCTCCAGCCCTTCCTCAACTTCGACGTTAAACCAGGTATCGATGCCCCGGTTGATAAACTGGATCGAAAAGTAAAACACGACGAGCAGAGGCAAAACGGCAAGGCCGACAAACATTCCCACGATACGCGCCTTGAGCTTCGCGCCTGGAACATGTGTTCGATACTCGCGCAGCAGCCGGGAAAGGTTGCCGACGAGGAAGGCAAATAACACAAGAACGCCTGCAATATTGATCGCGAGTATGACGTTGTGCAGGCGATCAAAGTCAGCGGAGTTTTGGGCGGTGCGACTAAGCAGGAACAAAGCAACGAGTACCAGACCCACACCGGTCGCGGCAAAAATTGTATATGAGGCTCTTTTTATCGCTCGAGCAACCATTCAAACCATTCGCTTTGTAACTGCCACTCGTCACGCCAGAAGAACAACAAACGAAGCGGTGCTGGGTATTGCTGGGTATTGAGCATTGCGCGTAGCCGAATGCGATACGAGCTATCGGCCTCCAAAAGCGCATCGTCAATAACAGGCAGGCCCTGCACGCGACCGAGGTTATTCAGCGCAGAGTAGAGTGTTGCGAAGGAATCCTGATCACCACTGTTCAGATTTCTAACGATGTAGCGTTGACTAAGCGGTCGATATTCAAGCTCATAGCGAAGCGCGAGCTCGGCAGCGTCATCGTCCCAGTAAAAGCGCCGCACACGTATCAGCTCAAGCTGCAACTCAATCGTCAGCGGAACCCCGCTCGACAGAGCCCTGAGCGCTTCACTGCTAAGAACCAGCTGTATACGCGCATCAAGCGTGTGCACACCACCGGTCAGACGCGTCGATGCCGAGCGAATTTCAAAGTAACCGACACGCTCGATTTCGTCTTGCGCCACGCTTGTTCCTAGCAACAGACACAGAATCATGACGAGCCCGAAACTGAACGACAGGAACCTTCTTGCTTGAATGATGAGTGAGCGCGACATCGTTTCTTCAGGAGACCTTCCGGAGACCTGCGTAATAAAAGCCATCAAGTCCAGCCGTTCCGGGCAGAATCTGGTGACCACAGGCCTTGTTCCGCATTAGATCGCGGATGTTGTTATTTTGCAACACATCTTCTTCCTGCGCATCAACCGTGCCTTTCAAGAATCGCGCAACAAGCCCGTCATTTTCCGCCGCGAACGTTGAGCAAGTCACATACAGCAACCGCCCACCTGGCGCGAGCAACGGCCACAGCGCCTCTAACAGCTCTGACTGCAGCTGTTCGAGCCTGTCGAGATCTGTCTGCCGCCGCAGTAACTTGATGTCCGGATGGCGACGAATCACGCCGCTTGCCGAACAAGGCGCGTCAAGCAGGATGGCGTCATAAGGCAAACCATCCCACCACTCTTTAGGTTTCGATGCATCGGCGGCGATAAGGGTTGCATCAAAGCCAAGTCGATTCAGGTTTTCCGAGACTCTGCCGAGGCGCGCTTCATCCTTGTCCATGCATGTCACATCGAGACGGCCGCCACCGAGTTCCAGTAAATGCCCGCTTTTACCGCCCGGAGCAGCACAGGCGTCCAGCACGCGCCCATCGATTCCGTTGACCAGCCAGGGTCCGGCCAGCTGGGCTGCGGCATCCTGAACTGAGACATGTCCCTCCTCAAATCCTGGCAGCGATTCAACAGCTTGTGGGTCCACAAGCCGCACTGCCTGCGGCAAGGCCTGCAGGGGCTCGCTGTCGATACCCTCTGCTTCGAGCCGGCCGACATAATCTGCCGTCGAGCCGTGCGCAGGATTTACGCGCAACCACATCGGCGCACGTGCGTTATTTGCGACAACAATGTCGCGCCAGTCATGCGGCCAATCGGCTCTAAGGGTGTCGAGAATCCACTGTGGATGATCATGCACCGCATCTTCGTTAGACGGGATCTTTTCAAAAATTCGGTCGCGTACCGCCCGCCGGAGAACGGCGTTGACCAATGGCGCGAGTTTGGGCCGGCGCAAAAAGCGAGTCGCCTCCACCGTTTGTGAGACAACAGCATGATCAGGTATGCGTGTGTCATTGAGCTGATACAGGCCAACCGAGAGCAGTGCATTTACAACACTGTCGCGAGACCTAAGCGGCCGATCGAGCAACGCTGTAACCCACGCCTGCAATCGCCAGTGATGACGCAACACGCCGTAACTAAGAAGTCGCAGTAACGACCGGTCGTCGATGGCAACACGCCCTTCGTTTTCGAACAGCGCAGTATCAAGTGACTGGCCCCGACTTGCAACGGCGTCAACGATTTGTGCTGCTGTGGCCCGCAGCTTCGCGCCCTTCTTGTTGTCACTCACAGAGTCAGGCCGACGATATCGATTTGTGATGAGAATTCGCCCGCGGTCACTGCTCGCTTGCCGGGTCGCTGCAGCGATTCCATTCTTAGCGCACCGACACCGCAGGCCACGACTATGCCGCCCTGTCCTGCCGCAACGACCGTACCCGGTGGCGCGTCAACCCCGGCTGTGTGTTGCGCCTGCCAACATTTGATGCGCGCGTCGTCCAGCATGAACCACGCGCCAGGGGCCGGATTATATGCACGTACGAGCCGATCCAGCTCGGTCGCTGCACGACTCCAATCTAATTCCGCATCAGCCGTCATGATTTTTGGCGCGTAGGTCGCCTGGTCTTCGTCCTGCTGTATGGGAGTCATTTCGCCGTCGACGATCTTGCCGAGATGGCTCGCCAGCAATTTGGCGCCCGTGGCGGCGAGCCGCCCATGCAGGTCGCCCGCTGTTTCATGCTCTCCGATCGACACAGATTCACGCACAAAGACCGGCCCGGAATCGAGACCTGCCTCCATGAGCATCAGACATGCGCCGGTCTTCACGTCGCCTGCAAGTATTGCTGCCTGTATCGGCGCCGCACCACGCCAGCGTGGCAATAACGAGGCATGCACGTTGAGACAGCCAGCACGCGGAATATCGAGTACCGGCTGCGGCAGGATCAGGCCATACGCTGCAACAATCACGATGTCCGGCTCGAGCGCCGCAATTTCCGCGACGACAGCATCGTCGCGCAACGTGTCAGGCTGCTTGACAGGTATGCCCCGTTCAGTCGCGTACTGCTTGGCCGGACTGGCCGCCAGCTGCTTGCCACGACCTGCGGGGCGGTCGGGTTGCGTCAAAACTGCAATCGGAACCACACCGGAGTTGACGATCGCTTCGAGCGAGGCCACGGCAAACTCCGGAGTGCCGGCGAAAATAACTTTGGGACTGGTCATGGCTGCTTGTTTCGTTGCAATGCGCCTACAGAGTCACCGCATCTGCGGATTTGTGGCGTTTGTCTCTAACGAGGCGCTGCCGAATGCGCTGCCGCTTCGCTTCCGAGAGATAGTCGACGAACAACTTGCCATCGAGATGATCTATCTCGTGCTGTATGCAAACCGCCAGCAAACCTTCTGCTTCCATTTCCTGTTCGTCACCATTGCGGTCGAGAAAGCGAACTCGAATATGCTCGGCGCGTTCGACCTCTTCGTAGTAGCCCGGCACGGAAAGACAGCCCTCCTCGCTGACCAAAACCCCGTCTTTTTGCAGAATGACCGGGTTTATGAGCGCATATGGCTCGGTCTTGTCCGCCGATACATCTGCCACAAGCAGCCGCTTGTGCACGTCCACCTGGGTCGCAGCCAGACCGACGCCCGGCGCTTCATACATCGTCTCGAACAAATCGTCGATCAACGATTTGAGTGCGCCGTCGGCCGGCCCAACCGGTGTTGCCCTGGTCCTGAGCCGCGGGTCCGGAAACTCCAAAATCGTCAGTTTTGCCATAATTTAATTAAGGTAAATTCATGCATATTTCGCGTAAATTCCTACAAGAACGAGCTAAATGTTTGACTTTATTGAATAAGATGTCAGACAATGCCGCCAGAAAAAACACCTTTTCGCAGTGGTTTGGGCCGGAAATGTGACGTAATTAGCAGTCTCAAAGGCACCGGAACGACATATTATAGCAACGCTAAAAAGCCACAGGTCCAAAGACCTTGTATGGAGCACGAGGAAATCATGTCCCTCAGAAAATTACACCTGAATAACCGCCTCCGGCTGACCAGCATTGCGTTTATCGCATCGTTGGTTCTGGGTTCGCTGACCGCATTTTCGCAAGACAGCGCGCGCCTTGCCGAAGATGCCCCTGATGAGTATGTCGTTCAGGTTGGCGACACGCTGTGGGATATCGCCGCGACGTTTCTCAAGGACCCCTGGTATTGGCCCGAAATCTGGTATGTCAATCCTCAGGTCGAGAATCCACACCTTATCTACCCGGGTGACGTACTTGCACTTATTTATGTTGATGGCGCGCCACGTGTCACGAATCAGCTTGGTTCCAGTTATCGTCTGTCACCGGAGGCTCGCGAGACACCGCTGACGGAAGCTATAACGAGCGTTTCCTACGAGTCGGTTGCCGCGTTCCTGAGTCGCGGCGTTGTCATCGAGAAAGGTGAAGTCGAGTCATTACCGTACATCGTTGCGACGAAAGGTGAACATCTCATTGCCGCCGCCGGCAATACGGTCTACGTGCGCGGCACCGGCGCACAGCCTGGTGATCGCTACAACGTCGTGCACATCGGCGACAAGCTCATCGATCCGGAGGATAACCGCCTCATCGGCTATCAGGGCATTGAAATAGGTGAAGGAACCGTGAGCCGCAGTGGTGATCCCGCGACGATGGCGTTGACGTCGTCCAAGCAGGAAGCTGTAGAGGGTGATCGCCTGATTCCGGCATCGGTCGAGATTCCGTTGAATTTCTTCCCGAAAGCGCCCTCAAGTAATATCGACGGCCAGATCATCGCGGTTGTCGGTGGTGTGACGCAGATAGGCCAATACCAGGTCGTCGTTATGAATCGCGGCTCTAACAACGGACTTACGGTTGGCGACGTTTTGACCGTTTGGCAGAGAGGCGAAACTGTCAGAGATCGGGTCCAAGGTGGCAGCGTGCGGATACCTGATGAAGTCGCAGGCACTGTCATGGTCTTCAAAGTATATGATCGTATCGGCTACGGCCTCGTGATGCAGGCGACACAGGCCCTGCATACGCTGGACTACGTGCGCAATCCAACATGATGGAGCTACCTGTTTGGTTCTGATTCTGAACCTAGCAATGAATTAAAGACGGCGCTTTCGGGCGCCGTTTTTTTTACTATGCAGATATGAAGCACGAGTGGCTAAAGGATTCCGGACACCGAATCATCGAGCGCGGGGCAGAAGGCTACCCTGACCTGTTCGAACAGATTCAGGGCCCGCCGTCCGAGTTGTACGTCAACGGTGACCCGGATGTCCTGCACTTGCCGGCAATTGCGATCGTCGGTAGCCGCAACCCAACTCAGGGCGGAGCACGTAACGCATTCGAGTTCGCCCGCCATCTTGGCAGCATCGGTTTTTGCATTGTTAGCGGTCTGGCTGAAGGCATCGATACAGCAGCCCACCGCGGAGCGCTGGCGGCCAACGCGAAGACGGTCGCGTTCCTCGGTCACGGAGTTGACCGCGTGTATCCTGCAGCTAACCGCGAACTCGCACACGAAATTGCGAAACACGGCGCGCTCGTCAGTGAGTTTCCGCTCGGCACGCACCCACACAAATCACTTTTCCCGCAGCGCAACCGACTCATTAGTGGGCTGAGCATGGGCACGCTTGTGGTTGAGGCAGCACGACGGAGTGGTTCGTTAATCACTGCAAGACTTGCCGGTGACCAGGGCCGGGAGATTTTTGCGCTGCCTGGCTCTATCCATAATCCACTGGCGCGCGGATGTCATGAGCTGATCCGACAGGGCGCAAAACTGGTCGAAACAGCCGATGACATCGTTGCCGAGCTGGCCCCGCTGGCATCCCATCTCCTGCAAAACGCTTTGGAATCAACGACGAACGACCCGCCTGCAGATACAAGCGATGAGGAATATCTGCAACTAAGAAAATTCCTGGGCCATGACCCGATCAGCATCGATGCTCTTGCTGAAAACTCCGGTTTGACGATCGATCAGGTTTCCTCCATGCTTCTGATCCTGGAGCTAGAGGGCGAGATCGAATCACTGTCTGGTGGACGATACTCGCTGCTAAGCTGACTGACACTGGATAGGACAACGCAAGGGAGCCGCTCCAGGCATGAAAGAGAATGTACTCGACGTATTGATGTATCTGTTTGAGACCTACGTCGACGCTGATGAAGAACCCGAAGCCGATCACAATGAACTGCGAGATGAACTTTCGCGGGCCGGCTTCGGCGATCTCGAAATTGATCGCGCCCTGGACTGGCTTGACGGCTTGACCGATCACCAGGAGGGCCTCGCTTTCAATGCGCAAACCGCACATGGCACACGAATTTTCAGCGACTTCGAGCACGATCGCCTCGATGTGGGCTGTCGCGGGTACATAACGTATCTCGAACAGATCGGAATTCTCTCAGCGCCGCAACGCGAAATCCTCATCGATCGCTTGCTCGCGCTGGAATCGGCGGATATCGACGTCGATCAAATCAAGTGGGTCGTGCTGATGGTCCTGTTCAGTCAGCCCGGACAGGAATTGGCATATGCGCGCATGGAAGACCTTGTTTTCGAGGAAAGCACTGGCTCTATTCACTGATTTTCTTGACACACTGCCATCATGCATTGTATTCAACCGCGGCACTGTCCGCGGTTGTTTGGTTTTGAGCACCTTTACTTATGTCCAGAAATCTCGTCATTGTTGAATCGCCTGCGAAGGCGAAGACGATTAGCAAATATCTCGGCAACGACTTCGACGTCCTGGCTTCGTATGGCCATGTGCGCGATCTTGTGCCGAAGGTGGGCGCCGTCGATCCCGACAATGATTTTGCGATGAAGTACCAGATCATCGAGCGCAATGAGAAACACGTCAAAGCAATTATTCGTGCATTGAAGAAGTCCGATGCCCTGTATCTCGCAACTGACCCGGATCGCGAGGGCGAGGCCATTTCCTGGCATCTCATAGAGTTGCTCAAGGAGAGAGATGCGCTAGGCGGCAAGCCCGTGCATCGCGTCGTCTTCCATGAAATAACCAAGGCTGCTGTACAAGAGGCGATCGATAATCCTCGCGAGCTGTCAGGTGACCTTGTCGGCGCACAACAGGCGCGCCGCGCGCTCGACTACCTGGTTGGCTTTAACCTTTCGCCGTTGCTGTGGAAGAAAGTACAACGTGGTTTATCTGCTGGACGTGTGCAAAGCCCGGCACTGCGTATGATCGTTGAGCGCGAGCTGGAGATCGAAGCATTCAAGGCGCGCGAGTACTGGACCATCGAGGCGGACCTGAACAAAGACGAACAGCCGTTTTTGTCGCGCCTCGTTTCTTTCGGCGGTGACAAAGTCGAGCAGTTCAGCTTTGAAAACGAGGCGGCAGCCCGCGACGCTGAAAAGACGCTTCTGGATGCAGCTGACGGCAAGCTCACGGCCGTAAGCGTCAACAAGCGTCAGCGCCGCAGAAATCCCGCCGCACCGTTTACGACGTCAACGTTACAGCAGGAATCTTCACGCAAACTCGGCTTCAATACGCAATGGACAATGCGCGTTGCGCAAAAGCTTTACGAGGGCATCGAACTGCCGGGTGAAGGCAATGTCGGCCTGATTTCGTATATGCGCACCGATTCCGTGACCCTCGCGACAGTTGCACTTGACGAGATTCGTGAGGTGATCGCCGAGCGCTATGGCAGCGAAAATGTTCCCGAATCGCCGCGCGAATTCAAGACGAAGGCGAAAAATGCCCAGGAAGCCCACGAAGCGATTCGTCCGACCTCTGTTGCGCGGACTCCGGACTCACTCAAGGGTGCGCTCGATGAGGACCAGTTCAGGCTGTACTCGTTGATCTGGAAACGGACGATGGCGTGCCAGATGGTGCCAGCAGTTTTCGACACCGTCGCAATCGAATTGATTCCCGGAGCTCACGGTCCCGAAGAAAGTCCAGTCGATGATGGGCATAGGTTCCGATCAAACGGGTCGATCCTTGTCGAGCCTGGTTTCATGGCCGTATACAAGGAAGGCAAGGATGACAACAACACAGATGACGACGGCGACCGTTTATTGCCCGACATCGCCGAAGGTGACGTCATAAGCATGGATGCGCTGCGGCCCGAGCAGCATTTCACAGAGCCACCACCACGATTCACCGAGGCGAGCCTCGTCAAGACATTGGAGGAGTACGGGATCGGCCGTCCTTCAACGTACGCAAGCATTATCGCCACATTGAAAAATCGCGAGTATGTCGAGATAGATAGCAAGCGCTTCTTCCCGACTGATATCGGCCGTATCGTCAACGGCTTTTTGACCGATCATTTTTCGCAGTACGTTGATTACGATTTCACGGCGAAGCTCGAAGATGACCTCGATGAGGTATCCCTGGGGAAGAAAGACTGGGTGCCATTGCTTGATAGTTTCTGGCGGCCTTTCAAGGACCTCTGTGACGACAAAGAAAATTCGGTAACACGCGAACAGGTCGCTCAGGCGCGCGAACTCGGCACCGACCCGAAAAGCGGCAAGCCGATGACGGTTCGCATGGGCCGTTACGGACCGTTCGTGCAAATCGGCACCAAGGACGACGAAGAAAAGCCGAAGTTCGCCGGCCTTCGTCCCGGCCAGAAGATGAATGAGATCACGATGGAGGAGGCGCTCGAGCTGTTCAAACTACCGCGCGAACTCGGCGAGACACCAGACGGCTTGGCCGTTTCGGCGAGCATCGGACGTTTCGGACCTTATGTCCGCTATGGCGACAAGTATGTGTCGATGAAGGAAGACGACCCCTACACAATTGATCTGCCTCGCGCGCTTGAGCTCATCGAAGCGAAGAAGATCGAAGACGCAAACCGCATCATTCAGGACTTCGAGGAACAAGGGATCCAGGTATTGAATGGCCGATACGGCCCTTACATTACTGACAAGACCAAGAACGCTCGCGTCCCGAAGGACAGGGAACCCAAGTCGATAACGCTCGAAGAGTGTATTGAGCTACTTGCCGCTGCACCTGTTCGCGGGCGACGCGGCAAGAAGAAAACGACAAGAAAGAAAGCCACGAAGAAGACAGCTGCAAAAAAGAAGTCCCGGAAGAAAGCAGCAAAGAAAAAGTCCGGCGACTGAGTAACGGCGTTAGCAATGAAACCGTCAATTTCCCGAGCGGCTGACGTATTGCTCGGGGGCGGCGTCATCGCCTACCCGACCGAAGGTGTTTACGGACTTGGTTGCATGCCGAATGACGCCGGCGCAATACTGCGGGTCCTCGGCATCAAACATAGAGACCCGGGCAAAGGTCTGATTCTGATTGCATCCAACAAGATGCAGTTCGACGATTGGGTATCTCTGCAAGGCACCGCAATTCCTGATCCGGACACATCCCATCCGATCACCTGGATCGCAACAGCAAGGCCCGGCGTGCTGCCGCTTGTCACCGGCCATCGCGAGAGTCTCGCGATACGAATAACGACCAACCCGGTCGCCGCCGCGATTTGCGATGCCGTCGAATCACCGATTGTCTCAACGAGCGCCAACCGGACTGGCGAGCCCGTCGCCCGCAATTGCATTGTGCTTCGCCGCAACTTTGGGGCTTGTGTAGACTACATCGTGCCGGGTGACTGCGGGCCCGCATCAGGGCCATCGGAAATTCGCGATCTCAAGTCAGGCAAGGTGCTGCGGCCACATAAATCATGAATGAACTCAATCAGGTCAAGGACTATCTGCAGGCGCTGCAGAACCGCATCGTCGCGGAACTCGAGCAGCTCGACGGCAAGGCCAGGTTTCGTCGCGACGCCTGGGACCGCCCTGGAGGGGGCGACGGCATGAGCTGCGTACTCAGCGACGGCGGTGTGTTCGAGCAAGCCGGCGTCGGTTTCTCGCATGTGTTTGGCGACAAGATGCCGTCGTCGGCAACCAGGAATCGGCCGGAGCTTTCAGGAAGCGGCTTTCAGGCTGTTGGACTCTCGCTGGTTATCCATCCAAGAAACCCCTACGTACCGACGACGCATGCGAACTTCCGTTTCTTCAGTGCCGGTCACGACGACGAAAACCCGGCCTGGTGGTTCGGTGGGGGATTCGACCTCACACCCTATTACGCGTTCGAAGAAGACGTCATTCACTGGCACCAGGCCGCAAAAGCCGCTTGCGATCCCTTTGGCGATGACCTTTACGCACGTTACAAGAAATGCTGCGACGAGTATTTTTTTCTCAAACACCGCAATGAGACACGCGGTGTCGGTGGTCTCTTCTTTGATGATGTGAATGAACCGGGCTTTGAGAAGTGTTTCGAGTTTCTGCAGGTTGCGGGCGACAGCTTTCTTCCGGCATACCGGCCGATCGTAAAGAAGCGCAGAGATCATCCCTACGGCGAGCGACAGCGTGAGTTCCAGCTGTATCGGCGCGGCCGCTACGTTGAGTTCAATCTCATCTATGACCGAGGAACAATCTTTGGCTTGCAATCCGGAGGTCGCACTGAGTCGATCCTGATGTCGCTACCGCCACGAGTGCGCTGGGAGTATGACTGGCGGCCCGAGGTGGGATCTGCCGAAGAAAAACTGTATACCGATTTTTTACGGCCGCGCGACTGGCTGGGCAATAACGGGGAACTGGCGAGCGAATGAGATACCACGCCCGGATCGACAACGCGGCGGTTTCGCGGCTGGCGGTCCGCCCTGGACATATGTTCCGTTGCGTCGGACGTTCTCTTTTGCCGCCCTGAGTGGTAACGTCGAACGAATCGAAGTGCGGTGCGAACGCGATCGGACAAACAACGGTGGCGAGGAGCGATGTCCTGGATTGATGAAGTCGAAGTCGGCGATGCTGATGGCAAACTGGAGGCGATGTATGCCGAGCTTTTAGAAAAGCGCGGCAAGATTTCAAACATCCTCAAGGTTCACAGCCTGAACCCCGCCGCGATGGGAGACCATCTCAATTTGTACATGACGATCATGTTCGGCAAATCCGGACTAAGTCGTGCAGAGCGGGAGGCGATCGCCGTTGTTGTCTCGGCAAACAACGATTGCGCCTATTGCATTAGTCACCACGTCGAGGCCTTGCGCCACTACATTAAAGACGAAGAAATCCTCGAGATGCTTGCGACGGCTGATGGCCTTGAAACGCTCGAACCACGTTTGAGCAATATTGTCCGCCACGCGGAAAAGCTAACCTCAGCTCCGTCCGCCATGACCGAAAGTGATCTCGGCGAACTACGCGCGGTTGGTCTTTCGGACAAGGATATTCTTGACCTGACACTGACCGTCGGCTACTTCAACTTCGTTAACCGCATCGCCCTGGGACTGGGTGTCGAGTTTACGGCTGAAGAAATGAGTGGCTACAGCGACGACTAGGATGAAGCAGATTCAAAGTCTATTGCTTGCCTTGTTGCTTGTGTTCACGGGCGCAGCGGCTGAATACGAATCCGAGCTTCGCGATGCCGGCAGTCTTGGCGCAATTCGACTGGCGGGCACTGAAGACCCTAACGTTCGCAAAGTTTACATCGTCCAGCTCAATCGTCCTTCTGCGGCAGGACACCACGCCGCGCTAACCGGTGCCTTGGCGAAGTCAGGCGTTTCCGGTGTACCCCGCATCCGTTTCGACAAGTCCAGTCCGGAGATTCAAAGTTATACCGCGCAGTTGGCGGAGCAACAAAGCAGAGTGTTTGCCAAGGCCGGCACCGGTGCCGAGCTCATCTACGATTATCAATACAGCTTGAACGGTTTTGCCGCGAGAATGCATCCCTCTCAGGCGCACAAGCTCGAAAGCCTGCCCGAGGTGCTGCATGTCTGGGAAGATGAGATTCGCCCGCTTGCCACACGGTACAGCCTCGACTTCCTTGGTCTTTTCGATCCTGACGTCGGCCTGCGGGGTGCGCCTGGCCTGGATGGAGAGAATGTCATCATCGGCGTCATCGATAGCGGCATTGCGCCCAAACATCCCGCGCTAAAAGACGCCCAGGAAGCTGACAGACCAAGGATGTGCGAGGGGGACTGGGCCGAGAATTCACTGCTCGGCCGGTGGCTGTGTCATCGTTTCAGGAAGCGCGACGATATTCTCGTCTTCGAGCCGCCTGAAAACTGGAACGGAATTTGCCAGGTCGGTGCGCGCTTCACGGCAACCGACTGCAACAACAAATTGATCGGTGCGCGTTATTTTGTCGATGGCGCCGAAGAGTCGGGGGCGATTGATGAAGGCGAGATTATGTCGGCCCGTGACGTCGATGGTCACGGCACGCATACCGCAACGACAGCCGCAGGAAATCGTGTCAAGGCATCTATCTTCGGCGCATTTATCGGCCGCATAGAAGGCGTCGCGCCGCGCGCTCGAGTCGCTGTTTACAAAGCTTGCTGGCTACGGCCGGACGATCAGAGAGCGAGCTGCAATACGTCCGATCTGGTCGAAGCAATCGATGCCGCAGTCGGCGATGGCGTCGACATAATTAATTACTCGGTTGGCAGTTCGCTGCTCAGAGTAACCGCGCCGGACGATCTCGCGTTAATGGCAGCGACGAAGGCTGGCATTTTGACGGCGGTAGCCGCAGGAAATGAAGGGCCAAACCTCGGTACGATTGGATCGCCCGCTGGTGGCCCATGGGTTGTTACCGTGGCGGCGTCCAGCCGTGATGGACAAGCCTCTTTCGAGGCGATTGAGATAACGTCGCCAGCGTCGATTGCCGGCCTCATAGCGGTCAAGGAGGCGAACTTCACGCCCAGGCTCGCAGACCTCGGACCGATCGATGGCTCGCTCGTACTGGTCGACGATGACGACGACATCTTAGATGACGACTCCGCCGGAACGACGTCCGATGCGTGTGAGCCGCTCGTCAACGACACCGACGTCTTAGGCAACATCGCGTTGATCCAGCGTGGCGGCTGCAGTTTCACGGACAAGATCAGGCATGCCGTCGATGCCGGCGCAGTTGCTGCGCTGGTCTACAACATCGCCGGCGACCCGATCGTGATGAACGGCACCTCTCGCGAGTCTGATGTTCCCGCGCTCATGATCGGCCAGGCTGATGGCAATCTGATTATTGCCGAGCTCGATGCTGACAACGAGGTTTTGGTGGTGCTTGATGACGGACAGCTGATAAGTGAAAGCGACACAGGCAATGTCATGGCGTCGTTTTCGGCTCGTGGCCCTGGGCCGGTTGCTGACATTCTCAAACCCGATGTCACAGCGCCAGGAGTCAACATCCTGGCCGGCTATACGCCGGATGCGACGAATGCGATGCCGGATGAGAATTTCGCTTATCTGTCAGGCACATCGATGTCGACACCACACGTCGCCGGTGTCGCCGCACTCTTGCGGCAGGCACATCCTGACTGGAGTCCGGCAGCGATCAAGTCCGCACTTATGACGACAGCGCGCCAGTCAGTGGTCGTATCTGATGGTGAGACTCCCGCATTTCCGTTTGACTTCGGCGCTGGACACATCGTGCCTAATGACGCGAACGACCCCGGGCTCGTCTACGATATCAGCAACGACGAGCTCGATGCATTTGCTTGCGGCACCGAACCACCGATGGTGACCGATGAACGTTGTGACGAATTAGCTGCGGCCGGAATGTCGTTTGCTGCTGCGGATCTTAATCAACCGTCTATCGCCGTAGAGCGGGTTGCTAATGAACGAACCGTCAGCCGTACCGTTACCAATGTAAGCGACCAGCCCGAGACGTACGTTGCGAATATCGTTGCACCAGCTGGCATTGGCGTCACCGTTGTTCCACAGAGCATCACTGTAGCACCGGGACAATCGGCAACCTTTGACATCACTTTCAGCTTTGAATCCGGCCCTCTCGACTCGTGGCGCTTCGGTTCGCTGACCTGGGAGAGCGGTAATCATGCCGTCTACAGCACCCTCGCGATTCGGCCAATTACGATCACTGCGCCACGTCAACAGACGGGTTTCGGCGCAAGCGGCTCCTTGAGTTTTCCGGTCGAGTTTGGTTATACGGGCGCCTATACACCGGGAGTGCAGGGCCTTCGTCTACCGCTCATCATCAACAGTTTTGTTGATGATGACCCAACGAAGACATTTGAATTCCTTGTCGGAAAAACAGGGGTAACCATACATCTGATCGACGTGCCTGCAGATCAGGCGTATTTACGGTTCGCACTATTTGACGCGTACACCGATGGCGACCCCGATGACCTCGATTTGTACATCTATTACTGTGCGGATAACGTCAACTGCGTGCGCGTCGGAGAGAGCGGCGAGCCAAGCTCGCAGGAAGAGGTCAATTTCCTGCTGCCCGACGAAGGTCGCTATGCGGCGGCGGTTCATGGCTTCGCAACAGACAATGTGTTGGGCGGTGACGGCGCAATCTACTCCTTGCTGGCATGGTCGTTTGGGCTGGTCGATGATCAGGGCAACATGACCGCGACAGGCCCTGCGTTCGTCAACGCAGGCACAACTGACAATGTCACGGTTGACTGGGCGGGCTTGTTATCGGATACGATCTATCTCGGCGGCGTATCACACAACACGCCGCAGGGGCTGTCGGCGATTACGGTAATACGGATAGGAAACTAGCTAATCCAGCCTTTGTCTTTCGCACCACGCGAGTACCAAATCAGCAACACACCGACGATCACAATCGCAGACTGAATAATCGCGGGCGTCGTACCAAACAACCCGATGACATCATTCAGGACAAATGAATTGACGTTCTGAATTAACACGGCGACCAGGGAAATTACAAACATCGGTACCGCCCAGGCCTTTCGAAGTAACAGGAACAGACTGCCAAGTACACCGGCACTGACCGCGATCGCAAATGCCGATGTCGCCCACTTCGGTGTTGACATCATGAACTCGACTTGTTCGGCGGTGAACTCCGCTGCAAGCTCTTCAGGCGATGCGCCAACCTGCATGACGTAAACAATCAGGCCGAATAGATTCCAGATCAGAGCCGCGCCACCAATAATCCAAAATGACAGTGACGGCCTGCCATTCAATAAGTCAGACATAGCGAACCCCTCATTGTGCATTTGCTAGCAGGACGCTCCGATATTCTACTGGCGTAGTACGAATTGCAAGCCCGACTCAGCGCTTCTTCCTGGCCATTGCTGCACAGGGTTTATAGCGAAAACAGCTGCTCACATGATCGTTGACAAGGCCTGTAGCCTGCATGTGCGCGTACATGATCGTACTACCAACGAACTTGAACCCTCGCTTCTTCAGATCCTTGCTTAAAGCATCGGACTCGGGTGATGTGGCCGGTATGTCGCCGTCTTTTCTGAAACAGTTCTGAATGGGTTTGCCACCGACGAATTCCCAAATGTAATCACTGAAACTACCGAACTCTTCTTGTACTGCGAGAAATGCTCTGGCGTTGGTGACCGCGGACTGAACCTTCAGGCGGTTTCTGACAATTCCCGGATTCTGTAGCAGCTTTTCAACACGTTTCGCCGTAAAGCGCGCAACCTTTACCGGATCGAAGTCCGCGAAGGCCTTGCGATAGCCATCGCGCTTGTTCAGGATCGTCGACCAGCTGAGGCCCGCCTGAGCACCTTCAAGGATCAGGAACTCGAACTGCACGCTATCATCAATTACCGGCACGCCCCATTCCCTGTCGTGATATTCGATGTAGTCGAGACTGACGCCTTCCGCCCATTTGCAGCGCCTTATTGCTTTGGCCATGAAAACTCCTGATTCTGATGCATCTCCCAATTTACCACCCCTGCTTTTGGTGCATAAGCACTCAAACTTGGAGTAACGCACAAAAAAGCCCGCGCAATGCGCAGGCTCTTAAAGCAAGGGTGTACAGACAGCGCTTGCTTAGTCTTTCGTGCTACCGCAAGAGCCTTCGCCACAGGCACCTTCAGCTTCCTTGTCTTCAGCCTCGCCTTCTTTGTCGCCGCCGCAAGACGCCTCAGCATCTTTATCGGCGCCGCAGCTGGCCTCGCCATCCTTGTCAGCGCCACAGCTAGCCTCGCCATCCTTTTCCTCGGCGTCGCCTTCTTTATCACCACCACAAGACGCCTCACCTTCTTTGTCGCCACCACAGGACGCTTCAGCTTCCTTGTCGCCGCCGCATGATCCTTCGGCGGTGCCCAACATGTAGCCGGCGCTCAGTGTCGACATTGCGAACGGGCTCTCAACCGTTTCAGCACTGGCAATACTGCTCGACAGCGCGAATGAACCGGCCAGAGCCGCGCCCACAGCCAGGGCAATTGGTCTTACAACTTTCTTTTCAGACATCTTCTCTCTCCTACAAGGGTTGTTTTGCCCAAGCCGGGCATCTTTGACGGTGACGCGCGCGTCAGGTGCGCCACGCCACCGATTTCAAAACACTTTCTTCGATTCTGTCGAGGCGCTCGTCGCGCTCACCGATAATCGCAATGCTGCCATCACCGACCGGCAATATGACGCCGTTGACGTTCTCGCCGCTCAGGCGCTGCGGTCCGGAAATGTTTTCTTCAGGCATCAACAGGATGGTTACGGGACCGCGCTCACCCTGTATAACCAGGTGCGGTACGTCGTAACCACGTATAGGGCAAGTTTGCGCATATGTGATCAGGCCGGCGCTGTGATCCATATGTGCAATATCCGCCGGCACGACCGTGTTGAGTCGTGCATCCGTAATCGCGACATCCGTAACGCGAAGTGCATTCGGCTCACCATCCAGGTGAGCGAGGATCTCGTCGGCGAGTGACTCGTGCTCGATCCCGGTTCCGATCAGACGCACGCCCAGCAATGCGGCAACAACAATGGTCGCCGCCATCGCGAACCAAGTCGGGGGTGCCCAGCTCCGTTTCCGCAGCGTGGTTACGTTGTCGGACTTGGACGTAGATAACTCAGGTAGCTCCGGCATTTGTAATTCCGGCACATCGATAGCAAGGGCGCGATTGATCTTCTGATCAAGAGCCTGCATTTCGCTGCGATACAACTGGCAGTCAGCACATTCATTCAGGTGCCCGGCGCCGCCGTCAAAAGACGGGTCTGTCGCTATTGCTGCTCTGTACTCTTCACAATTCATGATTTTGCCATCTGATCTTTGAGCTTCGCCCGTGCCCGGTGCAGTCGTGTCAACACCGCGCCCTGCTTCAGCCCCATCTGTTCTGCGATTTCGTTTGTGCTGAAGCCCATCAGGACCTGTAACACAAGCGGCTCGCGGTAATCATCTTCAAGCTCGTATATCGCTCGCCGCATTTCGTCGAGTTCTTCGTCGGGCTGTTCCGCCAACAATGCCGCCTGTGATGCAGTCAGATTGTCGATGTCGACCGTTTCGAGCCGCTTTCGCTCGAAGTAGCGGGCATTTTCCCGCCTGACGATCGTTAGCAGCCATTGTTTGGCGGACGAGTCGTCGCGCAACGCGTCCAGCGACTTCCATGCCCTTAAAAGTGCCTCCTGAACGACGTCCTCAGCGATCGTCTTGTCGCGGCTGAGCCAGGCCGCGTAGCGATACATATCCTGGTGATATACGCCCACTTGCCGATCGAACCTCTGACGCCGCTCAGTGGCGGCTTTGTTGCTATGCATACGAGATGACCCGTCTGTTCTGATATTTATTACTGAATCCGGGGAAAACTGCGCTTCAGGCGTGGAAACCCTACCTAAATATAGGGAAAATCGAAAATTATTGTGTTTATATCGTCTGGCTATGAGTACACCTCCTTCCGCTCAGTTCCCGAAAACCCGCTTGCGTCGCAGTCGCAGGACAGCTGCATTGCGCCGTCTCGTTGCAGAAACAAAGCTCGGACCGGGTGACCTGATCTACCCTGTATTCGTGCTCGAAGGCACGAAGCGTGCGGAGCCAGTGCCGTCGATGCCCGGCATCGAGCGGCAAAGCGTTGACGGCCTGCTCACTGAGCTCGGTGGCGCTGCGAAGCTCGGTATCCCGGCCGTCGCACTGTTTCCTGTCATTGATGCCGGCAAGAAGAGCCTCGATGGGGCCGAATGCGCCAATCCTGATGGCCTTGTACAGACGACGGTGCAGGCTATTAAAGCCGAGTATCCGGACATGGCCGTCATTACGGACGTTGCGCTGGATCCCTACACGACGCACGGCCAGGACGGCATCATCGACGATTCGGGCTATGTGCTTAATGATGAGACCGTCGGCATGCTCGTGCGCCAGGCCGCCTCTCATGCCGACGCCGGTGCAGATATCGTGGCGCCATCCGACATGATGGACGGGCGTATCGGGGCGATTCGGTCTGAGCTCGAGGCTCGTGATCACCGCAATACAGTGATCCTTGCCTACGCAGCGAAGTATGCGTCGTGCTTCTACGGGCCGTTCCGTGACGCGGTCGGCTCGGCCAGGAACCTGGGCGGCGGTGACAAATCGACTTATCAGATGGCTCCCAGCAACAGTGACGAAGCACTGCGCGAGGTGGGTCTCGACCTCGATGAAGGTGCCGATATTGTCATGGTCAAACCGGCACTGCCGTATCTCGACATCATTCGACGCGTTCGCGAGGCGTTTGGCGTACCGACCTTCGCCTATCAGGTCAGCGGCGAGTACGCGATGATCAAGGCGGCGGCAGACAAGGGCTGGCTCGACGAGCGCTCCGCCGTTCTGGAATCGCTATTGTCGATCAAGCGCGCAGGCGCCAGTGCGATTTTGTCGTATTACTCGATAGTTGCCGCCCGCTGGCTGTCCGAATGACAGAGACGACGACGATCGACCGCTACGGTGTAATGGGATATCCCGTTTCCCACAGTCGCTCGCCCGTCATCCATCGACTCTTCGCCCTGCAGACCGGACAGGAAATGCAGTACGAGCTACTCCAGGTAGCTCCCGGAAAACTCGATACCGCGATCAGGCAGTTTCAACGGACTGGCGGCAAAGGCCTCAACATTACTGTGCCGCACAAGAGCGAGGTCACGCGACTCGTCGATCAGCTGAGTGAACGAGCCAGCACGGCTGGTGCTGTCAACACGGTCGTGTTTCGCGGCAGCGAGATTTACGGAGATAACACCGACGGCATCGGCTTGCTGCGAGATCTCGGCGTGAACCTCGGCGTTAACCTGGACGACGCGAATATCCTGATTCTCGGGGCTGGCGGAGCCACCCGGGGCATCATCGCGCCGTTGCTGGAAATGCAGCCCGCCTCGCTGCTCATCGCGAATCGTACGCTCGGCAAGGCACAGGCGCTGGTTGATCACTTCAAAGCTCACGGACCCGTCACTGCCTGTCGCTTCAATGCAGTGCCGGTTAGCGAACCATACGACCTGATAATCAATGCGACATCTGCCGGGCTAAAGGGCGAATCACCGCCATACCCGGCGGCAGCAATTACCGAGAGCACATTTTGTTACGACCTTTCCTACGGTTTGAGCCCGACACCCTTCAGCACCTGGGCACGAGACCACGGGGCAGCAAAGTCGGTTATGGGGTGGGGCATGCTCGTGGAACAGGCCGCCGAATCATTCAAGCTCTGGCGTGGCGTGCGGCCCGACACGGCACCAGTGCTGAAGCAGATGCATATCAACGCATAGTCACCAGCTCTTCGGCGTTGGTCGGGTGGATCGCAACCGTATCGTCAAAATCCGCTTTTGTCGCGCCCATGCGAAGTGCAACCGCAAAGCCCTGCAACATCTCATCAGCACCTTCACCAATTATGTGGCAACCGATAATCCGCTCGTCAGCCCCTGCTGTGATCAACTTCATTACTGAGCGCTGCTTCTTGTCACCCAGCGCGTAATACAGGGGCGTGAAGCCCGCTGTATAAACCCTGACCTCGTCGCCAAACCTGGCGCGCGCTGTTGCCTCGGACATGCCTACGGTGCCTATGGGCGGATGGCTAAAGATCACGGTCGGTATCTGGTCGTAATCCAGATACCTCCCATCCATGCCGCCATAAAGGCGATCAGCCAGCCGCCGGCCGGCCGCGATCGCCACGGGCGTCAGCGCCGCGCGCCCGGTGACGTCACCGAGCGCGAAGATGTGTTCGACGTTTGTCTGCTGCAGTTTGTCTGTCGGGACAAAGCCCCTCTCATCACTCGTCACACCCGCCGCGTCGAGGTCGAGCCCCGTTGTGTTTGGCTCACGGCCTATTGCCCAGAGAACCGCGTCAACGGGCCCGAAAGACCGGCCATCCTCCGCGTGCAGCACCAGGCCATCCTCTGTTGCTTCGACTGACGATGGTATGACGCGCGTTTCAATCTCAATGCCATTCTTCTCCATCGCTTCCATCAATTGTTCACCGAGCATTTCGTCGAAGCTGCGGATGACACTGTCCTTGCGAATAACGACGCGAGTCTGGCTGCCCATCGCGTTGAACACCCCTGCCAGCTCGACCGCGATATAACCACTACCGGCGACGAGCACGCGTTCAGGCCGATCATCGAGCGCAAAGAATCCATCAGAGGTAATCCCGAGTTCCGATCCTGGTATGTTCGGCACGATTGGTCGTCCGCCCGTCGCGATTACAATGCGTTCTGCCTGGTACTCGGCATCACCGACTGCGACCGTATGCGCATCGACGAACATTGCCGCCCCGGCTATGTAGCTCACGCCGCTTTTGTCGAGGTTCGACTCATAGATGCCGTTCAGTCTCTTAACATAGGCATCACGACGACCCTTGAGTGCCGCCCAATCGTGGCCTTTGACCGCGACATTGAATCCGTAGTCGGCAGCATGTTCGATATGGTGCAAATGACTGGCTGTGTACCACATGACTTTTTTTGGTACGCAGCCCACGTTAACGCAGGTGCCGCCGAGCGGCCCGTACTCGATAACGGCAACACGTGCTCCGTACTCCGCCGCACGACGTGCATGTGCAATGCCGCCGCTGCCGCCACCAATAACAATGAGATCAAAATCCTTGCTCAAAATACCTTCACCTTGTCTACATTAATCCCCGTAGGAGCGCCCCGTGCTATTAGCACGCAGTGCCAATCGACTTGTGCGGTGGCCCTGGCAGGACGGGCGCGATCGCGGCCATGGGCCGCTCCTACAATCGCTGTGCTAACATCTTGCGCCATAAACGGTTATCAGCCAGGTCAATGTCCAACCCGCTTCTTGATACTTCATCGCTGCCGCGATTTGCCGAACTATTGCCCGAGCAGGTCGTTCCTGCGCTTAGCGAGCTTATCGCAGCACATCGGCAAAAGCTCGACGCGCTGCTCGACGATACGCCGAATCCGGATTTCAATTCTCTCGTCGCGCCTCTCGAGGAGATGGAGCATGAGTTGTCGCGTGTCTGGTCACCGGTTAATCACTTGCAGGGCGTGCTTGGCTCGCGCGAATGGCGTGACGCGTACAATGCGGCCCTGCCATTACTGACCGAACATGGCACCGATTTATCACAGAACGTTCGATTGCAGCGGGCCTACGCGGCTGTCGCTGCGCAGCTGCCCGAAGATGCCTGCCAATCGCAGAAGCGAGTTGTCGAACAGGCCTTGCGTGATTTCCGGCTGGCTGGCGTCGATTTGCCGGAAGCCGATAAAGCCCGCTTCAAGGCCATCATGCAGCAGCTTGCGGCCACGCAAGCGGCTTTCGAACACAATATTCAGGACGCCCAGGATGCCTGGAGCCTGCACGTCGATGACGAGAAAGAGCTGGCCGGGCTGCCGCAGCAGACCGTAGTGCGGGCAGCAGCAGAGGCGCGCAAGCAAGACCGACAGGGCTGGTTGCTGACTCTCGACTACCCGACATATGACGTGATCATGCGGCATGCTGACAAGCAAGACCTTCGCGAGACCTTCTATCACGCCTGGGTTACGCGGGCCTCCGATCAGGGAGAAAACCCGGATTGGGACAACAGCGATAACATTCACGAGATTTTGTCACTCCGATACGAAGCGTCCCGCCTGGTTGGTTTCGAAAGCTACGCCGATTACTCGCTGGCAACCAAGATGGCCGCGTCAACCGACGGTGTCATCGGCTTTCTTCGCGAGCTTGCATCGCGAACCCGCGCGTCGGCGGAAAAAGAGCTGGTTGAACTATCGGAGTTCGCAGGCACAGCCCTGAAGCCGTGGGATTGTCCCTATTGGCTTGAGAAGCTCAAGCAGAAAAAGCACTCAATCTCGAACGAAGCGCTGCGCCAGTATTTTCCTGTGCAGACCGTCAAGAACGGTTTGTTTGAACTCGCAGAACGGCTGTACGGCATCAAACTTGCAGCGCAGGAAGGCGTCGCTACCTGGCACGATGACGTCCGCTACTATTCGGTACAAGACGAAAACAACGCGTTGATCGGCGGTTTCTACACTGACCTTTTTGCCCGCCCTGGCAAGCGCAATGGCGCATGGATCGATGAGTGTGTCGTGCGCAAGAACCTGAACGGTCATACGACATTGCCCGTAGGTTACCTTGTCTGCAATTTTCCGCCGCCGGATGTCGTCAGTGGCCGTCACTCTTTGCTCAGTCATGACGACGTCGTAACGCTGTTCCATGAGTTTGGACACATGCTGCATCACTTATTGACCTGCATCGACTATCCCAGCATCGCTGGCATCAACGGCGTGCCGTGGGATGCGGTGGAGTTGCCGAGCCAGTTCATGGAGAATTTCGCATGGAATTATGACGTGCTGCAGAGCTGCTCGGCACATACCGAGTCGGGAGAGCCGCTGCCGCGGCGACAATTCGATCGCCTGGATGACAGTCGGCACGCAGGTGCAGCAATGGCGATGATGCGACAGCTCGAATTCGCAATGTTCGATTTTCGATTGCACGCGGAGTACGAACCCACGAAGGGGCCGGCGGTTCTGGATGTGCTGCGGGAAGTTCGTGACGAAATAGCGCTGATTCCACATCCGGACTACAACCGTCTGCCGCATGGTTTTTCGCATATTTTCGCCGGTGGTTACGCTGCAGGTTATTACAGCTACAAGTGGGCCGAAGTTCTGGCCGCCGATGCTTTTGGTGCCTTTGAAGAAGCCGGCGTATTTGATCGCGACACAGCACGACGATTCCGCAGCGAGATACTCGAAATCGGCGGCAGTTGTGACATCATGCAGGCCTATATTGCATTTCGCGGGCGAGAACCCGAAATAGACGCATTGCTCAAACAAAGTGGTATCAAAACTGAATGAAGATCGCGACCTGGAACGTCAATTCGATGAACGTGCGCCTGCCACACGTCCTCGAGTGGGTGACGGCAAACAATCCGGACGTACTGGTGCTGCAAGAATTGAAACAGGTCTCTGACGCGTTTCCTGCTGATGCGCTGTCTGAGGTCGGTTATGCGTCAATCGCCAACGGCCAGAAAACATACAACGGCGTTGCCGTTATCAGTCGAAATCAGGCGGCTGATCCAGTCACTGAGTTTCCGGGCTATGACGATCCTCAACGTCGTGTGCTTGCCGCTACTATCGATGGCATAAGGATTGTCGACCTGTACATCCCGAATGGGCAGTCCGTGGGCAGCGAGAAGTATGAGTACAAGCTTAGCTGGCTTGCCGCTCTGCGGGACTTTTTGCGAGATGAATTGTCGAGGCACGAAAAGCTGGTCGTCCTCGGTGACTTCAATATTGCGCCCGCCAACGAGGACGTTTACGACGCCGAAAAATGGGGCGACGCAATCTTGTGCAGCCCTTTGGAGCGCAACGCGCTCCGTGGGCTGCTTGACCTGGGTCTGGCCGACGTGTTTCGCAAATTCGATCAGCCCGAGAAAAGTTTCAGCTGGTGGGACTATCGCGCCGCAGGCTTTCGCCGTAACGCCGGCCTCCGAATTGACCTGATTCTGGCGAGTGATGCGATGACAAAACGCTGCACAGCCAGCTACGTCGACAAAGAACCCAGGGCCTGGGATCGACCATCAGACCACGCACCGGTGGTCGCAGAGTTCGAATTTTGAACACCGCATCGTCGTCTGCAGCCACCGACAACCACATGACATATTTCAGATATTCGCACTGTGTGCGCGAGGCGCGCCGTGTATCATTCAAAGGCATGAGCCACTGGCCGGGGGCCGCGCTTGACTGATATCAGACACGGCGTGCCAGCCGGTAATCCCGCGACAGATAACAACAAGAAACGAATCATGTCCCAGGATCGCCGTAACGATTATGACGTTACCAACGCTGTACAGGTCAGTGATCCTGTTGCGGTGCGCAATGCTGTGTACGAGTTATTCAGCGAGACCTTCCCTGGCGCGTCGTATGACAAGCTGTGGCTCGCATTCTATGACTTCGAGCGATTGTTCACCGGGCGCTTTCCCGGCTACAAGGGCTGCGACACAACCTATCACGACGTGCAACACACCCTGGATATGACACTGGCACTTGCGCGCCTTGTCGCCGGCTACGAGCGCAGTGTTGAGCCCGGTGAGCGGCTCGGCGCACATCGCGCACAAATGGCGATTGTCACGTCTCTGTTTCATGACTCAGGTTACATTCGCCACGGTGAGCGTGACAGGGACTTTTCCAATGGCGCCGAATTCACGTTGTATCACGTATCGCGGAGTGCCGATTTTCTTCGCCGCTATCTGCCTGAACTCGGCATGTCGAAGGACGTTGCTGTCAGTAGCATGATCGTTCACTTCACCGGGTACGAACTTGATCTCGACCTCATCGAGCTCGACGATCCTCGTGACATCATCTGTGGTCACCTTATCGGCACGGCGGATCTGATGGCGCAAATGGCGGACCGGTGTTACCTCGAGAAGTGTCGTGATCGCCTGTACAAAGAATTCGTCGTCGGCGGAGTTGCGGTTGAGAACGCCAAGCCGGGCGAATACATGGTTCGTTACAAGTCCGGGCTTGATCTGCTCAGAAAAACACCCGCTTTTTACCAGCAGGTCATGCGCGACCGACTGCATCGCAAGTTCAACCGGGTGTATCGCTACGTCGAAGTGCTCTACGACGGCCAGAATCCATACATCGACGCTATCGCCAGCAACATCTCACACCTGGTTCGCGTCATTGAGTCAGGTGACTGGACGTTGCTGCGGCGTGAGCCACCTTATTTCCTCGGTATTGTCAATGCCGTAAACGACCTCGAATTGCTCGTAAAGCGACAGTTGGCGTCCCTCACTGGCAAGGCTGTTGAAACAGACGGACTATTGATGCCGATCTGACTCTTGCTCCTGCTGCCACTTACGTAACGCGAGAAACTCTGCCCGGCTCAGGCGCCGGTTCGCGTAGAACGCTGCGATGGCAGCACCGAACACCCCGTATACGACGTCGGCCGATGCTACCGACTCATCGAAAAATACCGGCCATGTCATGGACGTCACTGCCCGCAGGATCGTAAACGTACTGGTACCAAGCGCGTCGGCCGTAAACGCCGCGGCAACAACAACGTTGCTGATGAGGGCACCCAGCATCGCAAATGCCGCGGCAAGCGCCGGGAAGCGCCAGTCCAGGCCCATTCCGGCGCGCCGCACGGCCAGACCGACGAGAACACCCAGCACGAGCGTCATCCACGGAAATATACGGTCAGTCAGCGTCGACAGCATCGCCCACAAAATGCTGAATACGATCACGACGATCACCGCCGCAAGAACCGCGTCCCGTATCGATTGTTCCTGCAACAGGCTCCGGCCCTCCTTCGCACAGGCCCTGGTCTGTACGTCAGGAGTGTGGCGCTTTCGCATGCGCAGCACTGATTTGATTTCTTTATTCATGTGCGTCTGTTTGTCCTGCAGGCATTCTGTCAAACTGCCTCGATCGAAGCTAATCGATATTGACTTGATCATCCCTGTGCGCAAACTTGCGTCCCTTTTCGTGCTTCTTGTTCTGACTGGCTGCGATCCGAGCCCAGCAGTCACCGTCAATGGTGAAGTACTAGCCGGCAAGTATGTCGAGCCCGGCGGAGTGGCTGCGTTCCTGGGCGTGCCGTTTGCCGAACCTCCGGTTGGTGAGCTGCGCTGGCGCGCGCCGCAATCTCTGCAATCAGGGCTGGAGCGGCGTGATGCGAGCGAGTTCGCGGCTGCGTGCATGCAGAGCATGCGAATTCTCGACTGGTACCGCTACATGGCTGAGACCTTTGGCGCCTCCGCGGATTATTACGCTGATCTGAAGATCAGCGAGGACTGTCTGTATTTGAATCTGTGGACACCGACACTCGACGACAACGCAAAGCTGCCGGTCATGGTCTGGATCCACGGCGGCAGTAACAGGAGTGGCTGGTCGTACGAGAACAACTATCGGGGGCACGTTCTCGCAAGACAAGGTGTGGTCGTCGTCACGGTTGCCTATCGCCAGGGCGTGTTTGGTTTTCTGTCCCACCCCGAATTGAGTGGTGATGAGCCCGTCGCCAATTTCGGGCTCTGGGATTTGATCGCTTCACTACAATGGATACGGAAAAACGTCGAAACATTCGGTGGAGATCCGGATCGCGTGACTTTATTCGGTGAATCCGCTGGTGGCGAAAACATTCTCGCGCTCATGTTCGCAGAGCAAGCCGCCGGGCTGTTTCACCGCGGCATTCTGCAAAGCACCGCTGGATACGGGCTGTCCATGCCGACACTCGAGACAGAGCAGCAACGGGGTGCGGACCTGGCCAGCGCCCTGGGATTGTCCGGTGCCGAAACGCTGGCACCACTCAGGCTGGTACCCGCGGACAAGCTGCTTGATGTGTACGAGGATACGTTTGCCGACTATTACCACTCGCCGGCAATTGACGGGCAACTCCTGACCGGCTCAACCTGGGAGAACATTCAGGCGCGCAAATTCGCTGATCATGAAATGATCGTGGGCAGCAATGATCACGAGTGGTTTGACTTCATTCCCAAAGGCGCATCGAGCGACGATGTCGTGCTGACGGCGTCGAATCACCCGCGGATCGGTGGCGACAAGGCATTGGCCATCGTTGCGGGGGAAACCGACCGACGCCGCGCCATCGATCGACTGGTTACTGCAGACAGATTCGTTTGCCCGTCGCAGAATACGGCGGCACACAGAACCGCATCGGGAGGCAATGCCTGGATGTACTTCTTCACGCGTGTTCGCGAGGATGAGGCCGGCGCCTCTCTCGGTGCTTTTCATGGCGCCGAGTATTCCTATGTGTTCGGTGTTCATGACGCCTACATGACCACCAACGAAACCGACCTGGAACTCACTGCGGCGATGCAGAAGTACTGGATAAATTTTGCCGCAACCGGTAATCCGAATGGCGACGGAGTGCCCGACTGGCCTCAATTCAAGGCGTCTCATTTTGAGGTTCAGGAGCTTGGCGACTCAGTGTTGACCATTCCTGCAATCGAGCCCGAGATGTGTGCCTCATTCGAGGCATGGAATGCCGCCCAACGCTAGAGCTTTCGGGCGACGTCCCCTACCTTTATAGCACCCGACTGGATGACTTTTGCGTTGATGCCACGCAGGTTCAGGGTCTTGCCCATACCGACGTTTACAAACACGGTCGCATCGCTACCGAAGCGATCTGTAAACTTTCTGCATCCTGTGTGTGGCAGCTCCGTAACTTCGATGACTGCTTCGCCAATAGCCAAACGAGTGCCGGGTGGCAGGTTCTCGCTGCTTAGATCCATGTCAATGTACAGTTGATCACCCGCGAGGTCGCGTCGGCCCGGATCGTCCGCGACCAGCGAAACGACACGTACGTTCATGATGGTGAGTTGCCGGTCCGGATCTGCGCTTCCATCGGGCATATGCCTGTTGCCCCGACTGCCCCAGTTGTCGCCGACAAGGCCCTCACTGGCGTCAAGATGTCCCTCGATGATTGACTCTCGCTGATCAACGTCAGGCCTTCTGACGATGAGCTCCAGCACGCCTTCGTCTTTCGGTGACTGAAGAATGATCTCGAGGCCCTGCTCAAGCTCCTCGGTGCTTAGCTGTCTGCCTGTCGTCATGGTGCTGAAAGGTCCTTCTCGTACCAGTTCACGTCCCAGTACTTGCCGAATTTGAAACCAACCTCATGGTAAGAGGCTACATGAATGAAGCCAAGTCCTTCGTGCAGTGCGATCGGGCCCGGATTCGGCAGCGCCACCTAAACCCGCGCCAATTCGCAGCTTTTCATCTTTTCTGCCCCCTGGAGGGCGCGCTTAACTGCTCAAAAAGTGACCAAATGGGCTTGTATACGGGCTCGCGGCGTATATACTGCGCCCAGCTTGAATGTACGCCAATATTTATGTATTTCGTTTCGATGTTCCAGTTTTTGTAGCTCGTCCTGTTTTTCATAAGTAATAGCAGCACTTTCAGCGTATCGGCCTCATACAAAGGCCACATTTACAAATGATCCAACAGGAGACAAACATGTCTACAACTACCGGAACCGTCAAATGGTTCAACGATTCGAAGGGCTTTGGCTTTATTGAGCAGGAAAACGGCCCCGACGTATTCGCGCATTTCAGCGCGATCCAGGGCGACGGCTTCAAGACTCTTGCTGAAGGCCAGAAGGTCGAATTCACCGTGACGCAGGGCCAGAAAGGTCCGCAGGCGGAGAACATCGTACCGGTCTGATTAATCAGACATTGAGTACCAAAAGGGCGAGGCTTCCGGGTCTCGCCCTTTTTTTGGCGCTTGCGTCAGCAGTGCTAGTGAGGTTCGTGTCCTGCGTTACCGCGCAGACCTGAGCTACGCCTCGGCAGGCGAATAGCTTATATCGACCTGTCGCGCGTCAAGCGCGGCAGCTCCGATCAACAAGTTCGCAATTGCTCCGTAAGGGCCCGGAGTCGTTGCCGGTAGGCCTCGCCCTGTTCGGACGAATATCCTCGTCGCATTTCGGCGTCGATGTCATCGATCGCATCACGATATTGTTTCTTGCACGCCTGAACTTGCTCCGGTGAGCGCCCGTTGTTGACGTTGCTGCTTACAAGTATCGGCGCTGGGTCCGCCGTCAGCGCCCACTCTGTCTCGATCGTCTGAGCCGATGTCGGCGATTCCTCAAGTTCACCGGCATCGCATCCACCCAGCCCCTCAGTGAATGACAAAGGCAATGCCTCACAACTGGCATCGCCGAAAGACCGCGCCCGGCACTTCGCCTGAGCGAGGCCGGCGATTCGCTCTACCGTCACGCCCTCGTTGGTCCGAAACGAGTACACATAGTTGATAACACCGATTGTCGCCCTCGAAAGTGAATCAAGACCGCCGTAACGATCGAATAGCTCGTCGGATCTCGTTCCCCTGCGCATCAGCCGCGCTGTCGACACGGCGAACTTGCTAGCGTAACTACAATCCACCGTGGCAGATTGCGTTGTCTGCGAATTGACCTTCTCGACTTTCTGCTCCAGGCACGGCGTTTGCTGGAAGGTAATACCTCCTTCAGCATCTGTGCACTTGTACACGTCCGCCTGCACCTCAAGGCTCATCAGCAAGATGGCCGTAGTCGTAATTCCGTATATGAATCTGCTCATAGGCCTGCAACTCTACAGCGCTGCTGTGCCTGGCGCGATGTCGCAAATCACAGTTCGATTGGCTGCTCCGGCTCAGATACACTTCGCTTCCTGCTGATAGAGGAACAACAATGACCAACAGAATCGCTTCGTTCGCAACCGTGGACCCTTTTGATGGCATGACCGGAAAATCTCCCGGGCAACTACAGAACCTGGTCGGCGGAGCGTGGGTATCAGATCCGAAAACTATGGGCATCGTCGACCCGATGAACGGCGAACGCTTTGTGGAGATGCCGGATACGCAGGATGTTGCTCCATTCGTCGCCCGTCTGAAGCGCTGCCCAAAGACGGGCTTGCACAATCCGCTGAAAAACATCGAGCGCTACGTCGCGTTGGGTGGAGTCTGTGCCAGGGCCGCGGCGCTTCTTGCCGAACAGGACGTCGCCGACTTCTTCGCGAAACTCATACAACGTGTCATGCCAAAGAGCTGGAATCAATGCATGGCAGAAGTCACGGTAACTCGCGCGTTTTTACAAAACTTCGCCGGCGACGGCGTTCGCTTTCTCGCGCGCGGCTTTTCGAACCCGGGCGACCGTACCGGACAGGAATCGCGTGGCTACCGCTGGCCTTACGGTCCAGTGGTTGTTGTGGCGCCATTTAATTTCCCGCTTGAAATCCCCGCGCTACAAGTCCTTGGCGCATTGTTCATGGGTAATCGGCCGCTCTGTAAATCGGCTACTACGGTGGACGTCGTTTTCGAGCAGTTTCTGCGCTTTTTGATTCACTGCGGCCTGCCTGCAACGGATGTCGACATGATCCATTGCGGCGGAAGGACGATGGGCAAGCTGATAGAGGTGGCCAAACACGACATTCGACTGGTTCAGTTTACGGGCTCGAGCCATGTCGCCGAGGCCACATCAGTAGCAGTCAATGGCTCAGTCCGTATCGAGGATGCGGGCTTCGACTGGAAGGTCATTGGACCCGACTTTAAAGAATCCTGGGTCGACTATGTCGCCTGGCAGTCAGACGAAGACGCCTACAATGCAGCGGGCCAGAAGTGCTCGGCGCAGAGCATCCTGTTCGTCCACGACAACTGGTCTGACGCTTTGCTGCCGAAGCTGGCGCCACTCGCCGCGCGCCGCGGCCTGGACGACTTGACGCTCGGACCCGTGTTGACCTGGAACAACGATCAGATCAAGGCACATATCGACGCCGTGCTTGCCGTGCCGGGCGCCGAACTGATGTTTGGTGGCTCGCCACTGACCGGCCACAACATTCCAGATTGTTACGGAGCCTACGAGGCGACCGCTGTTCGCGTTCCGCTCGCTGCGCTGTGCAGCGACCATTTCGACCTTTTGACAACCGAGCTGTTTGGCCCATTTCAGGTCGTCACCACCTACGGTGACGATGACCTGTCGGCGGTATTGGAGCTCCTCGAGCGGATGTCACACCACCTGACTGCAGCCGTCGTCAGCGGCGATGCTGTTTTTCAGAACAAGGTACTCGGAGCAACCGTGAATGGTACGACCTACTGCGGAATGCGTGCTCGCACGACCGGCGCCCCGCAGAACCATTGGTTCGGCCCGGCCGGCGACCCCAGGGGTGCCGGCATCGGAACACCGGAAGCGATCAAACATACCTGGAGCTGCCACCGCGAGATAATCCTGGACCAGGCTGCGATGGCCGATGACTGGGAAACGCCTTCCAGCATGTAGCCGCCAGATTGTTACTCGACGGTTACGGACTTGGCGAGATTTCGCGGCTGATCAACGTCGGTGCCCTTGAGTACGGCGACGTGATACGCGAGCAGCTGTAAGGGAATGACGTAGAGAATCGGCGCCTGGAAGTCCTGGATCAATGCCGGCATGCGCATCGTATGAATGCCGACGCGATCGCCAAACTGTACGCGCGGATCGGCAAATACGTACAGCTCACCACCGCGCGCACGAACTTCCTGCAGGTTGCTCTTGAGTTTCTCGAGTAAGTCGTCGTCGGGCGCAACCGCTACAACCGGCATGTCTTCATCGACAAGCGCCAGTGGCCCGTGTTTGAGTTCACCCGCTGCATACGCTTCTGCATGAATGTAGGAGATTTCTTTGAGCTTTAGTGCGCCCTCCATCGCGATCGGATTTTGCACGCCGCGCCCGAGAAACAATGCGTGGTGTTTGTCGGCGAAATGTTCGGAGAGGGTCTCAATCGCCGAGTCCAGCGCCAGCACTTGCTTGATCAAACCCGGTAATTCCAGAAGCTGGGCGACCAGAGCCTTTTCCTGTTTCTCCTCGAGTCCGGTGCGCCGGGCGAGCGAAATCGTCAACAACGCCAACGCGGCCAACTGCGTCGTAAATGCCTTGGTCGAGGCGACACCAATCTCCGGGCCGGCATTGGTCATCATGACAAGGTCGGATTCCCGCACCATCGAGCTCTCGGGTGCGTTGCAGATGGTCAACGTCGAGATGTAGTCCATCTCCTGCGCCTCTCGAAGCGCAGCCAGCGTATCTGCCGTCTCGCCTGACTGGCTGACTGTCACAAACAGAGTGCCCTCGGGAACTACGGGTGAGCGGTAGCGGTACTCGCTGGCTATTTCAACAGTGCAGGGCAGCCGGCAAAGCTGCTCGATCCAGTAGCGGGCCACGAGCCCGGCGTGATAACTCGTGCCACACGCAACGATGTGCACGCCCCTGGTTCGATCCAGCACTTCGTTCGCCTGCGGCCCGAAAGCGGCGTCGAGCACCTTACCGTTAGAGGTCCGTTGATTAAGTGTCTGCGCGACAGCCTGCGCTTGTTCGTGAATCTCCTTTTGCATGTAATGCCGGAAATCACCGCGCTCGGCTGCGTCAGCGCTGAGTTCGCTTTCGCTTTCGGCGCGTTCGACTTCATTGCCGGCGTCGTCCCAGATCGTAACTCTGGTTTGCTCAACGAGCGCGACATCACCTTCTTCCAGAAACGTGAATCTGCGTGTGACCGGAAGCAGCGCCGCGACATCCGATGCCACGAAATTTTCGTCGATACCAACGCCGACTACGACCGGACAACCGGCGCGCGCGAGTACGAGCTTGTCAGGGTCTTTACTGCTCATGACAACGAGCGCGTAAGCGCCTTCGAGTTCGGCAACAGTTGCCTTAACGGCCTCGGCAATATCGCCTGATTCTTTCAGGTGCTCGGCAATGCGATGTGCAACGACCTCTGTGTCCGTATCGGTTTGGAACTCATAGCCGCTTGTCTTCAGTTCCTCGCGCAGCTCCTCATAGTTTTCAATGATGCCGTTATGCACGATCGCAATGTCATCGCCAGACATGTGTGGATGTGCGTTGGGCTCATTAGGTACACCATGCGTCGCCCAACGGGTGTGCGATATGCCGACGGAACCATGTGTCGGTGTTTCCTCCAGCGCATCGGCAAGTTCCTGCACCTTGCCGACGCGTCGCACGCGCGTAATGGCGCCGTCCTCGAATACCGCGAGGCCGGCCGAGTCGTATCCGCGATATTCAAGCCTCCGGAGGCCCTCCAGCAGTATCGGTACAACATTTCGCTCGGCAACAGCGCCGACAATTCCACACATAGACCACTCGTCCTATAACTAAGTAATTTCTCGAAAGTCGCTGCTTCTCTCTACCGCTTTCCTGTATGCCTCGACAGTTGGCTTCTTCAATCTTCTTTGCTTGGCTTTTTCCAGCCCTTAATCGTCATCTGCTTCGAGCGCTCAAGTGTCAGCTCATTCTCGGGCGCCGGTTTCGTAATTGTTGAGCCAGCACCGATCGTTGCACCTTTGCCAATCTCGATCGGCGCAACCAGGTTGACGCCCGAGCCGATGAATACGTCATCACCAATCGTCGTCTTGTGCTTATTCGCGCCGTCGTAATTACACGTGATAGTACCGGCCCCAACATTGACGCCCGTCCCAACTTGGGCATCGCCAATGTAGGTAAGATGATTGACCTTGCTGTCGTCCGCAATGGTGCTCTTCTTGATTTCGACAAAGTTGCCAACTTTGACGTTACTCGCGAGTTCGGCGCCCGGGCGCAGGCGCGCGAACGGGCCGATCTCGCAATTGTTGCCTGTAATCGCGCCTTCGATATGGCAGTTCGAATGCACGACGGTGCCCGCGCCAAGCTTGCTGTCGCGAATCAGGTTATTCGACTCGATCTTCGTGCCATCACCCAGTGATACCTCACCCTCGAAGACTGCGTTGACGTCGATGAAGACATCCGCGCCACAGTTTAGCGTGCCGCGAATATCGACTCGCGCCGGATCGGCAAAGCCGACGCCGCTCGTCATGAGTTCGTCGACGAGGCGTGCCTGCAGTGCGCGCTCGGCTTCCGCGAGTTGCTTCTTGTCATTTATTCCCATTACTTCCGTCCAATTGTCAGCTCTGATGCCCCTGACGCTGACACCATCACGAACCGCCATGGCAATAACGTCAGTCAGATAATACTCGCCCTGAGCGTTGTCGTTGCCGAGATCGTCCAGCCAGCCCTTAAGTTTTGTTGTCGGACACACCATGACGCCCGTGTTGATTTCAGCGATTGCCTGTTCAGCGATACTGGCGTCCTTTTGCTCGACAATTCCAATGACTTTGTCGCCGTCGCGGACGATTCTTCCATATCCGTCTGGGTCGTCGAGGTCGACAGTTAAGATAGACAGGTCCCCGGCCGCTGTTGCCTCGAGCAACCTTATCAATGTCGTTGCTTTAAGCAACGGCACGTCGCCAAACAGAATCAATGCACGATTCTCGTCTGGCGTGTCCGGCATTGCCTGTTGCACAGCATGTCCGGTGCCGAGCTGCTCGGCCTGTAATTCCCAGCGCAGCCTGTCGCCAGCGAATTCTGCCGGCACCGCATCGCCACCGTGGCCATAAACAACACAGATATCATCGGCACCGAGACTTTTTGCGGTCGCGACGACGTGACTCAGCAGCGGCTTGCCGGCCAGCGGCTGAAGTACTTTGGGCAGATCGGACCGCATACGCGTGCCTTGACCTGCTGCGAGAATGATGACACTGAGCCCCAAGCCTGAAACTCCCTGTTTCGTAGCCTGCGAATGATACCGCAAGACTAGTGGCACAGGCGTGCGGCTTGTGTGGCAAACAATGCTAGTGTTGCCGCTCGACAGCAGAAGAAGAAGCAATTTGTCGACGGAAACAATCATTTTCATCGGCGTGGCCATTTACATGCTTGCCATGCTTGGCGTCGGCTTCTATTCTTCGACGAAGACGCACTCCGTTACCGAGTTCATCGTTGCCGGCCGTGGGCTTCCGCTCTCGTTGTGTTCGATAACGGTGATCGCGACCTGGTTCGGCGGCAGCACCATGATGGGTGGTGCCGGTGCGGCCTATGACGACGGCATGCTGGGCGTTATCGAAGATCCGCTGGGCGGTGCGCTGGCCTTATTCCTCGTCGGCCTGTTCTTCGCCAGGATGTTTCGCCGCCTGCGGATATTGACCGTGGCCGATTTCATGCATCAGCGCTTTGGCCTTGTGGCCTCGATGGGCATCGTCGCGTCGGCGCTGTTCGGGAATACTGTCTGGGTTGCCTCGATGCTGGTTGGCTTCGGTCTGATTTTCGAGTCCCTTACCGGCGTCCCGCTGGTCTATGGAATTGTCTGCGGAGCGGTCGTCGTAACCACCTATACCGCCATTGGCGGCATGTGGGCCGTCGCTCTAACCGATTTCCTGCAGATGATCATCATTTTCGTCGGCCTTATCATCCTGCTCATTGTCGTACTCGTGGATGTCGGTGGTTGGGGCGCGATCTCCCCGCAGATTCCCGAACACACGTTTCGTCTGTTGCCATTCGATAACACGGCTGAGCAGTGGCTCAACTACCTTCGCGCCTGGACGATCATCGGTGTTGTCGACATATCCGCGCAGACCCTGATACAGCGAGTAGGCGCCGCGAAAAATGAGCGTGTGGCACAGAACTCCTTTTATCTCGGCGCTGCCGGTTACCTGCTGTTCGGCATGATCCCCGTGATACTCGGCATTGTCGGCAGCGTATCGATGCCCGACCTCGCATCATCGGAAGGGATTATTCCAGCGCTCGCGATCGCGCATCTGCATCCGGTCGCGGTTGCTATTTTTGTAGGTGCCTTGCTGGCTGCAATCATGAGCTCGGCCGATAGTGCCTTACTCGCCACCGCCAGCATTACCGCCAGGAACGTCTTGCCGCTCGTCAAACATGACCCACCTGCGAAACTCACTTTGCTCGTCGCCCGGGTAACGATCCCGGTGTGTTGTATTGTTGCGATCGCTATTGCGTTGAAGATTCAGGTCGTGTTCGACCTGATGGTTGACGCGAACATACTCGGCCTCGCCGCGATTATCGTTCCTTTTATCATGGGCATGTGGTGGAAGAAAGCGAACCGGACAGGGGCACTTGCCGCGATGGCGGCGGGAATATCAGCGTGGTTAATGACGCTTTACTTTGCCCCGGCCCTTCCGGCTGATTTCATTGGGCTCGCCGCATCGCTCGTCACGATGCTAATTGTTACGCCACTCACGCAGAAGTTCGACCCGCCACGCGAGCTGCGTGACAGCGATGGCAAACCCGTGGAGATGAAGGACCGGCTGGGGACGCTACCGCTTTTTCGGCGGGCCTGATCGCGGCTAAAGCCGCTCCCACATCGCCAATCACCGGCCTGATCGCGGCTAAAGCCGCTCCCACAGCATTAATAAGCATCTGTGGAAGATATGCACCTGTGGGAGCGGCTTTAGCCGCGATGCATTATCAGCGTTTGCCTTTGAGCTTTTGTGCCGCCTGGTAACGGGCTCGGGCCTCGGCAAGCTCCAGTTGTGCACGAGCGATGTCAGTTTCCTCAGCCGCGCCCTTGAGCGCCTCCTCGGCTTCGTGCTGTGCAGCGAGCGCTGCCGCTTCGTCGAGTTGTTCCCCACGCAGCGCCGTATCGGCCAACACGGTCACGAGCGTCGGTTGCACTTCGAGCATGCCGCCCGTGATGTAGAAGAGGTGCTCCGTGCCGTCCGGGTCCTGGACACGCACCTCGCCGGGCTTCAGCGCCGTCAGCAATGGTGCGTGCCGCGGCGCGATACCGACCTCACCCATCTTCGCCGGGGCAAAAACCATCGAGGCTTCGCCCGAGTGGATTTCACCTTCGGCAGAAACGATGTCGACTTTAATCGTGGCCATTTAGCAACAACCTCTTTTCGTAACGCCCGCTGTCATGTTCTTCAATGCCTGCACCGAGTTAATGCGCTCTAGTTCATCGCCTTTGCGTTCTCGACAACCTCGTCGATCGTGCCAACCATGTAAAATGCCTGCTCGGGTATGTGATCGTAGTCGCCGTTAACGATGCCGTTGAAGCCGTGGATCGTTTCTGCGAGCGATACGTACTTACCCGGCGAATTCGTGAAGACCTCAGCAACAAAGAACGGCTGTGACAGGAAGCGCTGTACCTTGCGCGCCCGGGTCACTATTTGCTTGTCGTCTTCGGACAGCTCGTCCATGCCGAGAATCGCGATGATGTCCTGCAATTCCTTATACCGCTGCAACACGGCCTGCACACCACGTGCGCAGTCGTAATGTTCCTGACCGATGATGTTCGGGTCGAGAATTCGAGACGTCGAGTCGAGTGGATCTACGGCCGGGTAGATGCCGAGCTCGGCAATCTGCCGCGACAGCACGAGTGTTGCATCAAGATGAGCGAACGTGGTTGCTGGTGACGGATCAGTCAGATCGTCAGCCGGTACATACACTGCCTGGAACGAGGTGATCGAGCCGGTCTTGGTCGAAGCGATGCGCTCCTGCAGGATGCCCATCTCCTCCGCGAGCGTTGGCTGGTAGCCCACCGCCGACGGCATACGACCGAGCAGTGCCGACACTTCCGTCCCAGCCAGCGTGTAGCGATAAATGTTGTCGATGAACATCAGGACGTCACGGCCTTCATCGCGGAACGCCTCGGCCATCGTCAGGCCTGTCAGCGCAACACGAAGACGGTTACCGGGAGGCTCGTTCATCTGACCATATACAAGCGACACCTTGTCGATAACGCCCGACTCAGTCATCTCATGGTAGAAGTCGTTGCCCTCACGAGTACGCTCACCAACACCGGCAAACACCGAGTAACCTGAGTGCTCGTGGGCAATGTTACGAATCAGCTCCATCAGCGCGACTGTTTTGCCCACACCGGCGCCACCGAACAGCCCGACCTTGCCGCCTTTGGAGATCGGCATGATCAGGTCGACGACTTTGATGCCCGTCTCCAGAATTTCGGTTGTCGCCGCTTGCTCCTCGTACGTCGGCGCTGCGCGATGAATTGGCATCAACGTCTCGGCGCCAATATCGCCTGCGTTATCAATCGGCTTGCCGAGTACATCCATGATGCGGCCAAGCGTTTTCTCGCCAACCGGAACCGCAATCGGCCCGCCGGTGCTCGTCACCGGCATACCGCGCTTCAAGCCTTCCGACGAGCCCATCGCAATTGCGCGCACAACGCCGTCGCCCAACTGTTGCTGTACCTCGAGTGTTATGTCGACGTCATCGATGATCAGCGCATCGTAAATTTTGGGAATCTGGTCTGACGGGAACTCAACGTCCACGACAGCACCAATAATTTGCACAGTGTTTCCGGTGCTCATGCTTAGGTCCTCTAACCAAGTTCGGCGAAATTACCGCCGATAAAATTCAATTTAAAATTCTGTTGTCAGGAAACAGCAGCCGCGCCGCCGACTATTTCTGAAATTTCTTGTGTGATCGCTGCCTGCCGCGCCTTGTTGTATTGCAACTGCAGCTTCTCAATAATCTCGCCGGCATTATCGGTGGCCGATTGCATTGCCACCATCTTCGCCGCCATTTCGCAGGCGAAGTTTTCAACCGCACCGCGATAAACCTGTGATTCGATGTACCGCATCAGGAAATCCTCGAGAAGGTCTCCTGCTTCGGGTTCGTAAATATAGTCCCAATGCTTCTGCAGCCCGTCGTCGGACTCCGCGAGCTCGCTGACCGGCAAAATCGTAACGACCTCCGGCTTCTGACTCATGGCACTGACATACTCGCTGTGCAGCAGAAACAGGCGATCAATTTTGCCCTCGCTATATGCATCAAGCATGATCTTGATCGAGCCGATCAGGT
>Ga0255052_10000174_pt1 | contig 49066 bp, 39 predicted proteins | sample JV7_2_21_MG_FD_188632 | JGI IMG/M metagenome (GOLD analysis project Ga0255052, IMG submission 188632) | Seawater microbial communities from Jervis Inlet, British Columbia, Canada - JV7_2_21 | ecosystem: Environmental > Aquatic > Marine > Inlet | place: Canada: British Columbia | collected...
GACGAGCATCTGTGCGCCCGCTTTGCTATACGTCGAGCCCGCGGTTTCGAATACCGTGACGAGCACGAGCGGTTCGCCACGCTCCTTGCGCGCATCGTAGAACTGCAGAAGTTTGGTCGGATTCACGGCTCGATTATGAACAAATATCGGCCCCATTCACACAAGCAGATTCCGACTCGATCGAACGCCGAAAAACGACACGCCTCACGGGGTATTTGTCGACCTCATGGCTCCCTGCGGTCCGCTTTACTTCGGTCGACAAACACCCCGCTTCGGCGGTCCTACGGGCGTTCGTGGAGGTCCGGGCGGCGGGTGCGCGCACGAGCGTCGTGCGTAGCGTAGCGACGCAGGACGCCAAAGCAAGCGGAGGACGATCTGAGCGCGCCATGGACGGCGCGCGAAGTTAAGCTCGGGCGCGTACCCGGGGCCGGACCTGTGTGATGGTCGCGGCTGAAGCCACTCCTACAAGGATTCCTACGCGGACGGCCGGCAGGCGTACAGGTACAGCATCTCCATCGCTAATGACGCCGCGGCCAGCGCCGTGATTTCGCCCACATCGTAGGCGGGCGCAACCTCGACCATGTCCATGCCTACCAGATTGATGCCAGCCAGACCACGCAGGATCTCCAGCGCCTGGTAACTCGTCAGGCCACCGCACACCGGGGTGCCCGTCCCCGGGGCACAAATGGGATCGAGGCAGTCGATGTCGAATGTCAGGTACGCGGGTCGGTCCCCGACGACGGATTTGACCTTTTCGACGACGGCGGAGACTCCATTCTCGTGCACCCACGGGGCATCCAGAACATTGAAACCCATCGTGTCGGGGTTGGTCGTGCGCAAACCAATCTGCACAGACGTCCCAGGATCGACAACGCCCTGCTTCGCGGCATGAAAAAACATCGTGCCATGATCGATACGGTCATCTTCGTCCGCCCAGGTGTCGCTATGGGCATCAAAATGAATCAGCGATAGTGGCGCGCCATGTTTCTTTGCATGCGCCTTGAGCAACGGATACGCAATGAAGTGGTCACCACCGAGGGACAGCAAGCCAGGTCCCTGGCTGATGATCTCGGTCGCATGGGCCTCGATCTTATCGGGCACCTGTTGCGGGCGGCCAAAGTCGAAGAAGCAGTCTCCGTAGTCGACGACTGCGAGCTTGTCGAATGGATCGAACTCCATACCATACGGCCTTTCCCAGGCCATGATCGAAGAGGCGGCGCGAATTGCACGTGGACCGAACCGTGTGCCCGGCCTGTTGGTTGTGGCCGTGTCGAGCGGTACACCGGTGACGACGACATCTACACCTTTGAGGTCGCGCGTGTACTTGCGGCGCATGAACGACAATGCGCCGGCATAGGTCGGCTCCGGCGTTGTGCCGTAGAGATCATCACGCAGTAACGCGTGGTCGCCGTTGAATTTATCGCTCATTAATCGCCTTCTGTGTCAGGTCGAGGCATTTCCACGTAATTTCGAGCAACTCGTCGGCCTCTTCGTGCGACAGCGTAAACGGCGGTGCACATACGATCGTGTCGCCGACAGCGCGCATGACCAGCCCGTTATTGACCAGGAAGTCGCGGCATATCGTGCCGACACCCTGTTTCTCTTCGAACTTCTCGATGGGATCCTTCGACTTGACGAGTTCGAGCGCTCCCAGCAGCCCGACCATGCGCGTCTCGCCAATAAGTGGATGCTCAGCGAGCTTGCTCCACCCTTTCTCGAGGTACGGTCCAATGTCGTTCTTGACGCGATCGACGAGCTTTTCACGTTGCAGAATACGAATGTTCTCTATCGCCACGGCACAGGCCGCCGGGTGGCCGGAGTACGTATAGCCGTGATAGAACTCGCCACCCTTGTCAATCAAGACATCGGCGACGCGATCACTGATCATGACACCGCCAAGTGGCAGGTAGCCCGACGTGACGCCCTTGGCGAACGGCATGAAGTCCGGTTTAGTGCCAAAATAATCCGCGCCGAACCATTCGCCCATGCGGCCAAAGCCGCATATGACTTCATCCGAAATTAGCAGGATGCCGTACTCGTCACAGATACGTTGCACTTCTGGCCAATAGGAATCCGGCGGAATAATGACACCGCCCGCTCCCTGCACGGGCTCGCCGATGAACGCGGCAACCTTGTCAGCGCCAAGCTCATTGATCTTGTCCTCGATCGACTTCGCGGCTGCAATGCCGAATTCTTCGGGCGACAGGCTCCGATCACTGCCAAACCAATACGGCTGATCGACATGCACGATGCCGGGTATCGGCAATCCACCCTGGCTATGCATAGGCTTCATGCCACCAAGGCTGGCCGCGGCAACGGTAGAGCCGTGGTAGGCGTTGTCGCGACTGATGATCGTTTGCCGCTCGGGCTGGCCCATCAGGTCCCAGTAACGTCGTACGGCACGTACTATCGTGTCATTCGACTCCGAGCCGGAACCCGTGAAAAACACGCGGTTGAATTGCGGCTGGCTGACTTCCTGCAACACCGCGGCAAGTTCGATTGACGGCGGATGTGCGCACTGGAAGAAGCTGTTGTAGTACGGCAATTCACGCATCTGTTCAGCGGCGGCCTCGACAAGTTCGTCGCGACCATATCCGGCGTTGACACACCAGAGACCCGACATGCCGTCGAGTATCTTGTTGCCATCGGAATCAAAAATATACACGCCGTCCGCGCTCGTGATAATGCGCGACTTCTTCTCGTGCAATTCCTTGTGATCGGTGAACGGATGCAGGTAGTGCTCTTTATCGAGCTCCTGCAAGTCCGGTCCGTTCGGTTTCTCGATGGCTGCCATCAAGCACCTCCTCAGACGTTAAACATCAAGATCTCACGCTCCCATGGCGTGATGATTTCCTGGAATTCCTTGTACTCATCGTCCTTGAGTGCACAGTACAAATCAACAAAGCCGTCGCCCAGCATGCTGCGCATGGCATTGCTTTCCCGCAACGCCTCGGTCGCATTGTAGATATGCCGGTGCAAGGAGAATTCCTCGCCGTAGGCGCCGCCTTCAACCGGGTCGCTCGGTTTCAGACCTTCCATCATACCGAGGTAGCCACAGCCCAGAGTCGCGGCGATCACGAGGTAGGGATTCACGTCCGAGCCGGCAAGCCTGTTTTCAACGCGCCTGTTCTCCGGCCCCGATTCGGGCACGCGCAATCCGACCGTGCGGTTATCCACGGCCCAGGACAAATTCACAGGCGACGACCACGGATTGAGAAAGCGGCGATAGGAATTAACGTACGGCGCAAACATCAGCATCGCCTGTGGCATGTAGGTCTGCAGTCCACCGAGAAAACCCTGGAAGTGATCGCTTGGCTCGCCCTTGCCGGTCGAGAAAATGTTATCGCCATTCTTGTCGATGACACTCTGGTGGATATGCAATGCGCTACCGGCCTCCTCAGTCATCGGCTTGGCAAGAAATGTCGCGTGCATTTCGTGCTCGATTGCGGCCTCACGCACGGTGCGCTTGAACAGGAACACCTGGTCAGCCAGTTCAATCGGATTGCCATGCAGGAAGTTGATCTCGAATTGCGCCGGGCCCAATTCCTGCGACAAGGTGTCGATATGAATGCCCTGGTCCTCGCAGTATTTGTACAGGACATTAATGAACGGTTCGAAGTCGTTCATCGTGTCAATGCTGTAAGGCTGGCGCATACCTTCCGTGCGGCCAAGCCGGCCCTGCGGTGGCTCGGCCTCGGCATTCGGGTCGGAGTGCGGGTTCAGCAGATAGAATTCGACTTCCGGCGCGACAACAGGAACCCAGCCCTGCGCCTCGTACTTGCCGAGTACACTCCGCAACACAGCACGTGGTGACGTGTCGACGGGCGAGCCATCGCTTCGATAGCAGTCGAGAAAGACCGATGCCGTCGGCTCTGCCACCCAGGGCACAGGCCGCAATGTGGTCGAATCCGGCACCAGCAGCATGTCGCGGTCTTCGACGTTTTTCTCATCGGTGACGTAGTCACCCGATATTGTTTGCGCAAAAATCCCTTCGGGCATTTTCAATTGCCCCGAACCGAACTTGTCCGCCGGCAAGACTTTGCCACGCGCCGAACCGGCCATATCCGGCACGAACGCCTCAATGTCCTCGATCTCTCGTTCCTGCAGCCAGGCTTGATAAACGTCGTCTTGACTCACGCTACACCTGCCGCTGGCCCGCGTACGCCCTGCAAGCGTCGCCGAACGCCTTGAATATCGCCATCGAGAATTCGTTTTCCGTAACTTGCCATTCGGGGTGCCATTGCACGCCGAGCGCGAAACCGGGCACATCATCGACCGTGAAACCTTCGATCAGTCCGTCGTCGGCGATGGCCTCGACTGTCACGCCATCGGGAAGTCTCGCCATTCCCTGGGAATGCAGCGAGTTGACCATGACCCGGGTTTCGCCTGCGAGCTTGTGTAGCATACCGCCCTCAACCAGGTCCACCGGGTGTGAAGGTCCATACATCACTTCGATCGGGTCCTCTTTGTTTTCGAGATGGCTGTGATATCCCGGCACCTCGTGGACCTTTTGGTGCAGTGTGCCGCCGAGCGCGACAACGACTTCCTGGTAGCCACGGCATACCGCCAGGAGCGGGACTCCGGCCTTCAACGCACGCTCGGTCAGAGGTAGCGTTATGGCGTCCCGGTGCGGGTCGTGCAAGGTCCCGGGTTCGCTGGGCTCGCCCTCGTAATGATGGGGTTCGACGTTGGACAGGCTACCGGTCAGGAACACGCCGTCGACCTGGCCGAGGACATCGTCGATATCCACATCGTCGGCCATAACAGGGATGATCAACGGCAGCGCATCGGCACCGTCGACCATTGCCTGAAGGTACTTTTCGCCGACGACATGGAACTGGTGTATGTCGATCGGCTTGCGGCAGGCGGGCACGCCAATAACGGGTTTGGTACTCATAAGAAAACTGTCGAATTCGGGAGGAGCTAGTTTACCGATTCGTCAGCCTTGCGACCAAAGAAACGCAATATGGCGAACAGCAACGCGCCACCCGCGATCAGCGATATCCAGGGTGGCAGGCCGTAGCCGGCAGGTATGGTACCGACGGCAATGGCCACCGTGCCGACAAGCAAGGCATAGGGTAGCTGCGTGCGCACATGCTCGATGTGATCGCAGCCACTGGCGATCGACGACAGCACAGTCGTGTCTGATATAGGCGAGCAATGGTCCCCCCACACCGCACCTGCCAGTACGCAAGCGATCGCCGAGTACATTATGTGCATGCCGGATGCGTCAGCCACGCCGTTTACCGTCATTACTGCCCACGTGAGTGGCAAAACGAGAGGAAGCAGTATTCCCATAGTTCCCCAGCTCGTGCCCGTCGAAAAAGCTGTAATGGCGGCCAACACGAAAACCACGGCCGGCACGAGTGCGACCGGCAGGGCATCACCAAGAATAGAGATCAGGTAGCCCTTGGCATTGAGGTCGGACGTCACCGCTGACATCGACCAGGCGAGAATCAGTACGATCATCCCGAACAGCGTCGCACGAGCGCCGCCATACCAGGCGTCAACAGTTTCGTGCGCGCTCAGGATCTTCTGCCCGATCGACAGTCCGGCAGCGACGAGTGCGCCGATAAATGATGCCCACATCATCGCCTTGTACGGATCGGCCGAGCCGACAATGTCGGTAATCGTCTCACCCTCGCCAGTGATATACATGCTCACTGCGAGCGAAACGATCAATACTACGATGGGCAGAAACGCATTGACCGGTCGCATCGGAACATCAGGTTTTGACTCGAGCGTATCTCCCTCCATGGCCGGCATCTTATCCCCGGTCCGCGGCTCGACCTGCCCCCCGCGCGCCCGCACTTCAGCCGTATGCATCGGCCCCATGTCGCGGCCGGTCGCTGCGACGGCCAGCACGAACAGGACGGCGAGAATCGGGTAAAAACTGTAAGGAATCGAATGCAGGAACATCGAGTACGCGGTAGTACCGGCCAGACCGTCAATATCGGCCATGGCCTGGTCAATCAAACTAACCTGGTAGCCGATCCATGTGGTAATGAGAGCCAGGCAAACGACCGGTGCGGCTGTCGAATCGACGATGTACGCAAGCTTCTCGCGGGAGATCTTCAGGTGGTCTGTTACCGAGCGCGCAGTGTTACCTACGACGAGAGTGTTGGCGTAATCGTCGAAGAAGATCATCAAGCCCATCAGCCAGACTGACACCTGCCCGCCAATCGCCGTTTTCGCCTTGCTGACGACAACGCGCACGATGCTGGCCATACCGCCATTACGGGTGATGATGCCAACCATGCCACCGATCATCATCGTAAACAGGATGATGGCGGCATGATCCGGGTTTGCCAATGCTGCGACGATGAAGACGCTAAAGACGTCCAGCAAACCTGTCAGGGCGCCTAACGGAGAGAATCCGATCAGTGCTGTCGAGCCGAGCCACAGGCCGAGCAGCAGGGCCGGCACAACATTACGCAACACCAGTGCAACTGCGATCGCGAGAAATGCCGGCATTAGTGAAATCCAGCCGGGCAACACACGAAGGACCTTTACGGCGGTCGCATCGCCGGCAACAGCCGTGATTTCAATAGCACCGCGATTGGTCGAGACCAGGTCGTCGAATGACACCGCTCCGGCATCGTCCGCCACCGCACCGTAGACCTCACTACCGAGTGTGACGCTGACATCTGCACCCGCTGCCGCGTCGCTAATCACAATGTCGAAGGGCACCGATTCCAGTGCGATCCGCGGTGTGTCGATCTCGATTGCCTGCACCAAGGCAGGCATCGCCACAAAGGCAAGAAGGAGGATTTGGGTTAGAAACTGCTTGCTGCGATTGTTGATTGTAATTATCCCGCGCACCGCTTGGCGGCATGGTAACACGCTGTACAATGGCCCAGCTATGACGAAAAACAAAAACAACGCACTCCGTACCGACCTGAATCGACTGCTCCGCAAGGCACCAAAGACGGCGACGATGGAACTGCTGATACCGGACATCCTGGGCATCATGCGCGGCAAACGTATTCGCCGTTCGAGCTTCGAAAAGACCTGCGATGACGGCTTTGCCTTTTGCGCCGGCACAACGCTAATGAGTTCGCTGGGCGATGTCCTGCCAGGCATGATCGGTGATGTCGACGGTGACCCGGATATACCCTGCCAACTCGTGCCAGGCAGTCTTGCGCCGATTCCCTGGTCGAACCGACCCATGCTGCAGGCGATGTTTCGCATGTATGAAAAATCCGGCGAGCCTTTCTTTGGCGATTCCCGTGCTGTTCTCGAACGCGCAATTGCGCCGTTCCGGAAGATGGGGCTGAAAATCGTAATGGCGACGGAACTCGAGTTCTATTTGCTCGATGCCGACGCGGACGAACCTACCAAGAGTCCTTCAAAAGTACCCGGACTTGGCCGGCCACAACCCGGCCCGCAGGTCTACCACCCTGACGACCTGTGGGAAGTCGAACAATTTCTCGATGATCTTTATGACTGTTGCGAGGCCCAGGGCATCCCTGCCGATGCGGCGACCTCCGAATTCGCACCCGCACAATTCGAGATCAACCTCGTTCATGTGGACGACCCGGTTCTTGCGTGCGATCACGCCGTATTGCTTAAACGTGCGATCAAGGCGATTGCCCGCAAGCACGGATTTGTCGCCTGCTTCATGGCCAAGCCATTTGCCGAGGACTCAGGCAACGGCCTGCATATTCATATGAGCCTGGTCGACAAGAACGGTAAGAACTATTTCTCACATGGTCGTGACAAGCTCGCGAACCCGCCGTTTTCGGCACGCCTGCACCATGCGGTCGGCGGCCTGCTCAAGACGATGCCGGACTCAACAGCAATCTTTGCACCCAATGCGAATTCGTACCGCCGGCTTCTGCCGGAGTACTTTGCACCAGTCGACCTCAACTGGGGCGTCAACCATCGTGCGGTCGCGATTCGCATTCCCGAGTCCGACGCTGGCAACCTGCGGTTCGAGCATCGCGTCGCGGGTGCAGATGCGAATCCGTACCTGGTAACGGCTGCAATTGCTGCCGGGGTTCACTATGGCCTGAAGAACAAATGCGATCCCGGGCGCATGGTCGAGCAAGGCGAAGAGGTCAAGTTAAGGACACGTATTCCTGATCGCTGGGACGCGGCGATCGGCAAGTTTGCGCGCGGCAAAATTTTACCTGACTACCTCGGTGATCGCTTCTGCATGTACTACGCATTGAATCGCCGCGGCGAGTGCCGTCAGTTCAACAACGTGGTCAGCCCGATCGACTTCGACTGGTACTTGCGCGCAGTTTAGTCGTTAGCTGCGGGAGCGGCCGCGCCGGAATTCGGTCGCCGCGGGTCGGATACGCCACGAAAGAACCCCTCGCGGAAAGCTACGGACTGGAGACTCCCACCCGTCGATCCCCTGATCTCGATCGTGTGGCCACGCGCTTCCAGCAACCGGATGGTATCCAGGCCGACGCCCGTTTCGATCTTCAATTCGTCCGGGAACCATTGGTGGTGTATGCGTGGCCAGTGCGCCGCATCGGCAATGTTCATGCGGTGATCGATGACGTTAACAATCATCTGCAGCACAGCAGAAATAATCCTGGCGCCACCGGGACTGCCTGTGGCAAACCAGGGCTCGCCGTCATCGAAAACGATAACCGGTGTCATCGAACTCAATGGTCGCTTCAGTGCGTGTACAGCATTGGCCTCACCACCGAGCAGGCCGAACATGTTCGGCGTACCTGCCTTGGACACGAAGTCCTCCATCTCGTTATTGAGAAGGAAGCCCCCACCGCGCACCGAAATGGCCGAGCCATAAGATGCGTTCAACGTGTAAGTGTTAGCAACGACATTGCCATCGCTGTCCATGACCGAAAAATGGGTGGTGTCCTCACTTTCCGCGCGCGGCGGCATACCCGGTGACACCTCCGACGATGGTGTTGCGCGCTGCATGTCAATTGAAGCGGCCAACTCGCTTGCGTACTCGTCGCTCAATAGCCAGTCGACAGGCACGTCATAGAAATCCGGGTCGCCCAGGTGCTCACTACGATCCGCGTAGGCACGGCGCATTGTTTCGGCCAACAGGTGAATGTTGTCGGCACTGCCACGACCCATCTCCCCGACCGGAAAATGCGACAGTACATTTAGCATCTGCAGCACGTGCACGCCGCCCGAACTCGGAGGCGGCATTGTGACGATTTCGTAGCCCCGGTAGTTGGCTCTAAGTGCCTGGCGTACAGCGGGCTTGTAGGCAGCAAGGGACACCATGTCAATAAGCCCGCCTCCGGCCTCCATCTCGGCGGCGATCTTTTCCGCTATCGCCCCCTTATAAAACGCGTCCTGACCTTCATCGGCAATCAACTGCAAAGTGTCAGCCAGGTCAGACTGGACCAACCGTTCGCCAAACTCATAGGGTACGCCGCCTTTCTTGTAGAAGTAGCCGCATGTCGCCTCGTTTCTGCAATTCCTTCGCTGGCGAGTGTCCAATTGCCTGGCCAGATCGTAGGTAACGACGATCCCGTTACGCGCGAGGTCGATCGCAGGCTGGAGGAGGCGAGCCCAGGGAAGCTGCCCGAATTGCTGGTGCGCATACCAAAAACCGGCAACAGTACCCGGCACACCAGACGCGAGGTGGCTGTTGCGCGACAATTCCGGGTCGGCGTCTCCGTTTTCATCAAGAAACATGTCGCGTGTCGCACCCAGCGGCGCCATTTCGCGATAGTCGATTGCTGTCGTTTCGCCGGATTCGGCGTTATAGACAAGCATAAACCCGCCGCCGCCGATGTTGCCGGCTCGCGGCAGCGTCACGGCTAGCCCGAACCCAGTCGCGATGGCGGCGTCCACAGCGTTGCCGCCTCCAGCGAGAATCTCAGCCCCGATCTCCGCGGCGATCAGGTGTTGTGCGGTCACCATGCCGGTCTTGCTGTAAACCGGGTGGTGAATCTCGCTGAAGCCGGCGATTCCCTGCGCCCGGGTGGGCGCGGCAGTGACGACCAACTGCAGGACGAGAATCAGCAGTGTCAGGCGACGCATATTATTGCAACTCCGGCTACGGCAAAACCGTCTTGAAGATAAAGAAGAACACGATAGCAAGAAACGCACCGGCCGGAATGGTGACGACCCACGATACGAGGATACGGGCGACGACCCGCAAGTCGATCGCTTCAATGCCACGGGCTAGTCCGACGCCAAGCACTGCGCCAACTAACGTGTGTGTCGTCGAAATTGGCATGCCTGTTCCTGACGCGAAGACAATCGTGATCGCAGCAGCTACACCTGCAGCGAAGCCACGGCTCGGCGTCAATTGCGTAATCTTGTGGCCTACCGTTGCGATGACATGCCGTCCGTAGGTAGCCAGACCAACCACTATTCCGCCGCCACCAAGCGCCAGCACCCAGATCGGCACTGAGGATGTCGCCGAGATAAGGCCCGTTTGTGCCACCGAAATAACGGCCGCCAGCGGCCCGATTGCGTTGGCTACATCATTGGAGCCATGCGCGAATGCCATTGCGCACGCAGTGACAACCATCAAGACGCCAAAGATCCGCTCTACGGTATGGAAATGCTGGGCCTTCTCGGCTTTCGCATCCGGCTTGATGCGCTGAATAAACACCATACCGACTAGCGAAATCACGATCGCGAACGCAAAGGCAAGCAGATAGCTGTCACGAATACTCAGCTCCAGACCAACATGCTTGAGGCCTTTGAGTATTGTTACCAGCGTGACCGAGAATGCAGCAAGAAAAATGTAGACGGGTACGTAGCGCCGGGCTTTGGCCACCGGATTCTCATGGCGCAGAATCAGTCGCTGCACACTCTGATAGATCAGATAGCCCACGAAACCGGCCATTAAAGGCGACGCCACCCAACTCATGACAATTTCGCCAACCGTATCCCATTGCACGGCATCGACACCGATACCGACAGCGGCAAACCCCACGGTGGCCCCAACAATCGAGTGCGTGGTCGAAACGGGCCATCCATTGCGGGATGCAATCAATAACCAGGTGCCTGCCGCAAGCAAGGCGGCAAGCATGCCGTAGACGAGCAGTTCGGGAGTGCCAGCCAACAGCTCCGCATCGACGATACTTTTGCGAATGGTCGACGTCACCTCACCGCCCGCCAGAACAGCACCAAGAAACTCAAAAATTGCTGCAACAAGTATGGCTTGTTTGATGGTCAGCGCTTTGGAGCCCACCGAAGGCGCCATTGCGTTAGCTACATCGTTGGCACCAATGCCCCACGCCATGAAAATACCAAACAGCGCGGCTAGAACGATATAGACAACCCCTGCTTCCATGGAAATGCCCTTAGAGAGTGGTTTGGATTGCGACGGTTGGATTAGTGGGAGAGCAGCAGCTCGAGGCGACGACCCACGCGCTCCGCCATGTCGGCGATTTCGCCGGTCAGCTCAATGACCTGGTACATGAACACCGCGTCGACCGGGTTCAGCGTGTCTTCGATCGCGAACAACGCGCCGCGCAATGCGGCCTGTTTGTCATCAGTATCGGTCTCGATCTGGTCGAGCTCCTCAATCAGGCCCGAAACCAGCTCGACCTCCGCGCCACGAAAACCGGCAGTAAACAACTCGTCCAGTTCGCGCACGCTCTTCCTGGCTTGCTTGGCTGCATCAACATTGCGCTCGACAAACTCGATAAATTGATCGGCGATCTCTGCGGGTATCTGCATCTTGCGCCCCATTACGATGCCCGATACATCCCTGGTGCGATTGGCGATCTTGTCCTGTACAAGCAGTAATTCGAGCAAGTCCTCGCGCGGCACTGGCATAAACAGGCTCTTGGGCAGACTCAGCCGGATGGCTTTTTTCAAATCATCCGCTTCATGTTCGAGCCGTTCGATCTCATTCCGTACTTTGGCCGCCTTGCTCCAGTTACCTGCAATTGCGGCGGCAAAAAAACCCTTCAATTGCTTGGCGCAACTGAACGCAATTCCGATGTGTTTCTCCAGTGGCCTGACTGGCGAGGAGCCGAAGATATTGGCGAGCACATTTGCCATTCTGAGGTGTCCCTGCAGCCGGAGATTTCGAGGCGCAATCCTACCATAGGCACCGGGCAAATCGGCTAGGTAGAAAGCGCTATTTTGCAGCGCCACGAAAGTCGCTAGATTGACGTCACGTGGTAGACTCCGCTCCCCGATTAAACGACCCAGAGGTGCACGGTGGCCAACTGGCTGATGAAGTCTGAACCTGACGTCTACAGCATCGATGACCTTGAGCGGGATGGCCGCGAAATGTGGGACAGTATTCGCAATTACCAGGCTCGAAACATGATGCGTGACGACATGCGCATCGGCGACGAGGTGTTTTTTTACCACTCCAGTTGCAAGGAACCGGCAGTCGTCGGGATCTCGCGTGTTTGCAGCGAGCCGTATCCGGATCCGATTCAGTTTGATCCGGAATCGAAGTACTTCGACCCGAAAAGCACCCGGGAGGATCCGCGCTGGATCCTGGTCGACGTCGAATTCGTTCGCAAGCTGAACCGGCCGATTACCCTGGCTGAGATCAAGGCACATTCCGGGCTCGATAACATGATCCTGACGCGGCGTGGCAATCGCCTGTCGATCATGCCGGTCGACAAGGAGCACTGGGACATCATCCTGTCCATGGAATGAGGAACTTTTGCAACACGTTCAGTCGAACGGGCATCTAACAAGACACAACTGAAGGTTTGGAATATCACAATGAATATCAAGCATCTTGCAGCCGCAAGCACGGCAATCGCACTGGTCGCGTGCTCTGAAGCGCCAGCACCGGAAAGTGACTCAGCCTCGGCCGAGCCCGTGGTCAGCGCCAATCCATTCTCCGAGAACTGGGACACGCCATTCGGCGTGCCGCCATTCGATCGCATCGAATCCGAGCACTACCTGCCGGCGATCCGTGCCGGTATGAAAGCGCACAACGCCGAGATCGACGCAATCGTTGCCGATACGGCAGATCCGACATTCGAGAACACGATCGAGGCCCTGGAATTCAGTGGCAGCACGCTCAGTCGCGTGGCCAGTGTTTTCTATGCCGTCGATTCGGCCAACTCCGACGACGTCACCAAGGAAACGGCCAAGACCGTCGCTCCGGAATTCTCGGCACACCGTGACAACATTGCCCTGAACAAGGACCTGTTCGAGCGTGTGCTCGCAATTTACGAGCAACGCGATTCGCTCGATCTGAGTGCGGAGCAACGGCACCTGCTCGACGAGGCGCACAAACAGTTCGTGCGCTCGGGCGCAGACCTTGAGGATGCTGCCCAGGAACGCCTGCGCGAGATCAACTCCGAGTTGGCGAAGCTGGGACAGCAGTTCGGCGACAACCTGCTCGATGAAACGAACAACTTCGAACTTCTCGTTACCGATCGTGCCGACCTCGGCGAGCTGTCAGAGAGCCTGGTGGCCCTGGCTGCCGAGGAGGCCGAACGCCGCGGCCATGACTGCGACGAGTGCTGGGTATTTACGTTGCAACGGCCGAGCATCAACCCGTTCCTGCAGTACTCGCCAAACCGCGAGATGCGAAAGAAACTTTTTGATGGCTATGCAATGCGCGGTGATAACGACAACGAGCAGGACAACAAGGCCATCATCTCGAGCATGGTTGCCCTACGTGCAGAGCGTTCCGCATTGATGGGCTATGACAGCCACGCCGGATTTATTCTTTCAGACAACATGGCCGAAAACGCCGACAACGTATACGGGCTGCTTGACCAGGTCTGGAAACCTGCATTAGCACGGTCCAAGGAAGAGCGCGCTGACATGCAGGCGCTGATGGAAGCCGACGGCATTGACGATCGCTTGCGTGGCTGGGACTGGCGCTACTACACCGAGAAAGTGCGCAAGGCCAAGTACGACCTCGATGACGACGCATTGCGCCCCTATTTTGAGGTCAACGCGGTGCGCGACGGTGTATTCGGGCTCGCGACGGCTCTTTGGGGACTGCAATTCGAGGAACGAACTGACCTGCCGAGGTGGCACCCGGATCAGCAGGTATTCGAGGTCAAGGAAGCTGACGGCAGTCACCTCTCCATTCTGTACCTGGACTACTTTGCCCGTGAGAGCAAACGTGGTGGCGCGTGGAAGAACGCGTTGCGCAAGCAATCAAATGTTGACGGCTTCGTCACACCGATCGTGACCAATAACTTCAACTTCCCGGCACCGACCGACGGCTCGCCATCGCTCTTAAGCCTGACCAACGCCGAGACCTTCTTCCACGAGTTCGGCCATGCGTTGCACGGCATGTTCTCGGACGTGCGCTATGAATCACTGGCAGGCACGAGCACGCCGCGTGACTTCGTTGAATTCCCGTCGCAGGTCATGGAAAACTGGATGCGCCAGCCCGAAGTGCTGCGCATGTTCGCCAACCACTACCAGACCGGCGAACCGATCCCGCAGGAAGTTATCGACAAGATCAACGCCTCGGCAACGTTCAACCAGGGCTTCGCCACGGTCGAGTACATGGCAGCCGCCTATCTCGATATGGCCTACCACGTGCTGGATACGACAGAAGCAGTTGAGCCACGTGGTTTCGAGGACGCCGCCATGGCGGACATTGGCCTGATCGAAGAGATCCTCCCGCGCTATCGGAGTGGCTACTTTGCGCACATTTTTTCCGGTGCGACAGGCTATTCGGCCGGCTATTACAGCTACATGTGGTCGGAGATCCTCGACGCCGATACGTTCATGGCGTTCCAGGAAACGGACATCCTCGACAAGGAAACGGCAGCCCGTTATCGCGAAGAGATTCTGTCGAAGGGCGGTACGCGGCCGGGTATGGAGCTCTATCGCAACTTCCGCGGTCGCGATCCGGAGATCGGACCGTTACTCGAAAAGAAAGGCTTGAATTAGTTGCACAGGACCGAGAACAACTACACGACACGCCTCACGGGATCGTCGCACAGGACCGAGAACGGCATCTTTATTGCCGGTATGGCTCCCTATCGGTCCGCTTTACTACCGGCAATAATGATCCCGCCCTCGGCCTCCGGTGAGCTTATCGGGGCCGCCGAAGCGGGGTGATTAGCGACCGAAGTAAAGCGCAGCGCAGCGAGCCATGAGGTCGATAAACACCCCGTGAGGCGTGTCGTGCATGGTGTCGCGGGCCTTTCAGGCTTGTCTGAGTTTGTCGTAGAGATCCTGCGAGCGCTCGAGCGCCAACATGACGATCAGATCGCCCGGCTCGGCCCAACTCATGGCCGAGTCGAGCGATTCGATCTCTTCCATGTGATGTTCAACCTGGTCGGGTTCGGCGCCGCATTTGATGAGTTCGTCACGAATGACGGCGTAGACGGCGCCTTCGTCGCGACCACGATGGTATTTGGCCAGCTCCGACACAAAGACGCGCTCGAGACCTGACTCCCAGGCTGCGCGTGCCAATTCCCTGATCAGGTCATCCGGCCGGTCGCCCGCCTGGCCGAAACACAAAGCCTTGCGATTCGACGGCATCCGGTTCGCCATGTCGAGCAAGGCTTGCAGCGCCTGCGGGTTATGCGCGAAATCGACAAGGACCGTGTAGCCGGCCAACTCGTAAACATTGCAGCGTCCCGGATTATCGTCCTGGGACATCGACACCAATCCCGCACGAATGTCGCCTGGCGAAGTGCCGAGCGACCAGCAGAATGCAGCCGCCCCGAGGGCATTGGCGACGTTGTGCCGCGCGGCGCCATTGAGTGTGATGGGAATATCGTGGTCGCGGCAAATCAGCTCGCGTGCGTCGCCATTGACAACAAGCAGGTCTTCTCCATCCAGCACGAATGCGCTGCCACCATTGCTCGCGTGTGCAAGCACGGTCTCGTTGCTCGCATCGAGCGAGAACCATACAAGCTCGCCTGGGTATTCTTTTGACTTCGCGACCAGCCTGTCGTCATCGGCGTTCAGTATCAGTTTGCCTTTCTTCCTGACCGCGCGGCTGACGATCCATTTGCAGTTCAGTAATTCGTCGAGGTTCCTGGATCCGAAATCACCAAGATGGTCTTTGGCGATGTTCGTGATTAGTGCAGCATCAGCCTTCTCGACACCGAGGCCACGACGCAGCAGCCCGCCACGTGCCGTTTCAAGTATCGCGAAATCAACGTCGTGCTCGCGCAGGACATTCCTGGCACCACCGGGTCCCGACCAGTCATCACGATCAACGATACGATCATTGACGGCGATGTAGTCGGTCGAACTCAGCCCGACATTGTGGCCAGCAGTACGCACGATATGTGCCGCAATGCGCACCGTGGTCGTCTTGCCATTGGTGCCCGTTACCAAACCGGAGGGCACATCGCGAAAACCCTGCCAGTCCAGGCTATTGGGTTCAGGAATTTCTCGTACAGGCCACGTCTGCGAGTAGCGCCCGTAACCCAGGGACACACAGTCATCGTCCCAGAGCAGCGTGACGCCCTTCTCGACCGCAAGTTCACGCAATCGCATCAGCTCGGGATTTGCCTCTTCGGCAATTGCTGCTTTGGTTGCCGCCACAGCTTCCGCGAAGTCAGGCTCCCTGGCACCATCGAATTCTGCGTCGCAAACCGCCCACGCCCACTCGTTGATCTCCGAGGCAGCGTACAGCGCGTCGATTGGTGCCGTGAATCCCATGCTGATGCCGTCGGTCAGTACGAGCGACGCAAACTCGCTCTGCTGCCAGCCAATCTCCGCAAGCATGCGTCGAACGTGTTTCTCCCAGGCCGGTGCCAGCTGTGACGCCTCGTCCGCATTGCATGCGACATCGAGAATCGCACCTGGCAGGTCGAAAAGCAGGCTCGGGCCGGTCAGTCTGCGTGCGTCGAGAAACTTCATAGCTGGCGTTTAATCTGCATCCTCGCGAGCGATACGCACGCCGCGTTCGTCACTGATGATCTCGAGGTTGCCGTCGAGCGCAAAATCATCGGTCTCGGGCAATTCGATCGTGACCGGCAACTTCGTGCCGGTTTCTTCTACGTGTGCACCCGAATTGAAGTAGATGATTTGCTTCCACGTGCGCTTGACGTTGTCGCCGAGTACCAGCACCAGGTCACCCGAGTTGGCCAACTCAAGCGCCCGCGTTGTGGCTTCCTGCTCGTCGGTAATAACCTCGATGGCATCCGATTGAATGCCTTCCTCGAGTAATTTGTCTTTGAGCATAACGGGGATTTCGTCCGGCTTACGACCGCGTGGATTGTCATCACGGCGACAGATGTAGTAATCGAAATGTCCTGCCGCAATCTCTGCTATCTCGCGAATATCCTCGTCGCGACGATCCCCCGGCGCCGCTAGCACGATTATCTTGCGTCCCTCAACGTCGAAGCGATCAACAAGACCGCAGATTGCTTTGACGGCAGCCGCGTTGTGCGCGTAATCAAGAATGACCTTGAACGGATGCTCGTCGTAAATGTTCATGCGACCCGGCGCCTGGAAGAAGGTCGAGTCAAAGGTCCGCAGCCCATGGCGGATATCCTCAATATTGATACCCATGTTGTAGGCCAACGCGGCCGCAAACATCGCGTTTTGCACGTTATGCATGGCGCGACCCTCGATCGTGGCCGGAATCAGGTGTGTCCAGAGCAGTGGTGTGTGCGCCTCGCCATCGTAGATAGCAATCATGTGGCCATTCAGGGCCTGCTCGAGTACGAACGCCTCGCCACCCGCGCGGATATGCTGCTTCACCAGGGCGTGCGATGGATTCATCGTGACGTAACAGAGACGTTCGGCCTCAGTGTAATCGGCCATTTGCAGGCACAACGGATCGTCCGCGTTGAGAATCGCAGCGTCTTTCGCAATCTCGATCGGTACACGCTTGATTTCGGCAAGCTGCTCGAGCGTGTTGATGCCTTTCATGCCGAGGTGATCGGCCGTCACGTTGAGGCAGGCCGCAACATTGCAGCGCCTGAATGCCAGCCCGCTGCGCAACATCCCGCCACGTGCAACTTCCAACACGGCCGCATCGACAGACGGATCGCGCAGGATCATCTGCGCCGACTTCGGCCCGGTCATATCCCCGGACACGCTGAGCTTGCCATCGATATACACACCGTCGGTCGATGTCATGCCGACCGTAAAGCCTGTCATTTTGAGTATGTGCGCGAGCATGCGCGCCGTCGTCGTCTTGCCATTGGTGCCGGTCACCGCGGCGATCGGCACGCGCTTCGGCGTATCGGGCGGGAACAGCATATCGATGACGGGTCCCGCAACGTCGCGTGGAGTTCCTTCACTCGGCGCAACGTGCATGCGGAAGCCGGGCCCGGCGTTGACCTCGCAGATTGCGCCGCCTGCTTCACGATAAGACAGCGTGATGTCGTTGGTCAGGAAATCCACGCCGCCAATATCCAGCCCAATGGCGTTGATGGAGCGAATCGCCATCTCGCGGTTGTCGGGGTGGATAACGTCGGTGACATCAAGGGCGGTGCCGCCGGTCGACAGGTTGGCCGTCGAACGCAGGTAAACGACCTCGCCTTTCTCCAGCACCGTATCTTCTGTGTAACCGATCTTGCTAAGCAGTCGCTCGGCCTGGTGATCGAACTCAAGTCGCGTCAGTACTTTCTCGTGGCCGACACCACGGCGTGGATCCTCATTGACGACGTCGACGAGTTCCCTGATCGTGTGTTTGCCGTCGCCGACCACATGCCCAGGCTCGCGTTTGGCGGCTGCGACGAGCTCGCCATTGACGACGAGCAGCCGGTGATCGAATCCCTCGATGTAGGATTCGACGATAATAGTACGACCGTGCTCGCGCGCCTTCTTGAAGCCGAGTTCAACTTCCTCGGCCGTCTTCAGGTTGATCGATACACCACGACCGTGATTGCCCGCCAGCGGCTTGAGCACCACGGGGAAACCTATGCGCTTGGCGGCCCTGACCGCATCCGTGCCGGAGCGCACGATGCGTTGCTCGGGCACGGGCAGGCCGAGGTCACGTAGAATCTCGTTGGTTTCTTCCTTGTCGCCAGCCAGTTCCACGGCAATATTGCCGGTACGACCGGTTGTTGTCGCCTGGATGCGCTGCTGGTACTTGCCGTGGCCGAACTGCACCAGGCTGTAACGATTCAGGCGGATCCACGGAATGTTCCGCTCTTCGGCCGCGTCGACGAGCGAAGCCGTACTCGGGCCAAGTGCACGTGATTGTGCATAGCGAATGAAACGATCGCGCTCTTCTTCGAAGTCCCAATCTGAATCCGGCCGGTTTTCGACGTTGATCTCGTCTGGCAGCAGGCTCATCAGCAACTTGATAGCGAGCTTGCTCGATTCCAGGCCGACGGCCTCATCCTTGTACTCGAAAACCATGTTGTACATGCCCGGCTGGCCGTCGAGCGAGCGCGTGCGGCCGTAGGTCACAGGAGAACCGGCAACATTTTGTAACTCGATGGCGACGTGTTCCATGACGTGCCCCATCCAGGTGCCTTCGTCATCGTGCAATCGGCGTACAAATCCACCGGGCTCTTTGTAAGAGCAACCGTGCTCGTGCAATCCCGGCAGTGCCTCGAGCAGTGCTTCGATGTATCCCTCGCCGAGGCGCAGAGTCGGCCACTGCTCGAGCTCGCCGAGATCGAGGACATGGCGGATGACCCTGAAGTGGGCGAATACGCTGGGGCCCACGTATACGTTCGTGCTGACAATTTTCATTCTTTTTATCCCGTCGTACGTTATTCAGGCGCGGCCTCTCGGGACGCGGTCTTGAAGCGTCCACCCGCAACCAGAATATGCAGCTTAATGCCGATCAAACTGACCGGCTCGCCACGTCGAGCCTTATCCATGGAAGAATAGCTCAGTTCGCTGGGGTCGATAATGGTAATTCCACCGCTGCCGACGACCTCGAGTTCGTCATTCGGCGCGATAAATGCCGCGGTGTCCTCGTCGAGGCCAAGTCCGACAGCGAATGGGTTGTAAGCCAGTGCCGTCAACAGGCGACCCAGGCGATCGCGCTCGCGGAAGTGCTGATCGACGATGAACTTGTTGGTGAGACCCAGCCCGGGCGCCATCGTGACCATGTCCGGGGTGGGCGTGCTGCCCTCGAGGCCGCCGGCGATCATGTGCTCAGGCTGGAATGCGGCACCCGCTGAGGTACCTGCTACGTGCATGCCGGCCGCATTGCGGCGCCGAATAAGCTGTGCCGTCGCCGTGCCACCGAGGGTGGTCGAGAGCCGGAGCTGGTTGCCGCCGGTCAGGAACACGCCGTCTGACTTTTCGATGTAATCGAGGTATTCGGGATTATCACAATCCTCACGGGTCTCGAATGGCAGAACTTTGGCATGCTTGACGCCAATTTGCCGGAACAGCTTTTCATAGTTACGCCCCGTATCCTCGAGCTCCGATGCCGTCGGAATAATGCCAATACGAGCATCCTTGCCGCCACAGATATCAATGAAGCGATCCAGGATCTCGGGGTTATGGAATTTTTCTTCCGCGCCACCGATCGGGATGATGTACCCGCGGTCCGCGTGATTATTATTAGAAGGGCTCATGGTCTGAAAAACCCGGTATTGTACCTGAGTAAACGCGTAAACTCTGGCCGCAATGACGCAGGAAAATCCACTGGGCCAGGCAACAGCCTACCCTGAACAATATTCACCCGATTTGCTATACGCGATCGCACGTATCGACGCCCGTTCGGCGCTTGGGATCGACGGCGATTTGCCCTTCCATGGCGCTGATATCTGGAACGCGTGGGAGCTAACCTGGCTCGACAGTAACGGCCTGCCGCGGGTCGCCACGGCCGAGATCGTCATCGTCGCCGATTCGGTCAATATCATCGAATCCAAGTCCCTGAAGCTCTATCTCGGCTCGTTCGCAATGAGCCACTTTGAATCAACACAGGATGTCGCAGCGGTCCTGACACGCGACCTGACGGCAATTTGCGGCGCTGACGCCCATGTGGCGCTACACGCGCCTTCATCAACCGGCAGCGCAGCCGTTTCGCGAATGCCTGGCGACTGTATTGACGTTCTACCTGCCAGCTGCAACTCCTACGAGATTGATCCCGGCCTTCTGCGTACAGACACCAATGTCCTGGTCGCCGAAGACCTGCACTCGGACCTGCTGCGCAGCCTGTGTCCGGTGACGGGTCAGCCTGACATCGGCAGCGTTTTTATTTCCTATCGGGGACCGAAAATCGATCGCGAAGGCCTGCTTCGCTACATCGTCTCCTACCGGCTACATAAGGACTTTCACGAGGCCTGCATCGAGCGCATGTTCATGGACATTCGTGAACGTTGCGACGCCGAACAGCTAACCGTGTATGCGCGTTACCAGCGGCGTGGAGGGATTGACATCAACCCATTCCGCAGTAACTTTGAATCGGTCGCGCCCAACTCGAGACTCTGGCGACAATGATCGAGCTTTTTGCAACTATTTGGCCTTGTCAGCGTCATAGTACTGTAACCACCGACTGAATCAGCAGTGAGGCAGTGTCGATGCGCGGTTTTTTGGTTATGGCTATGTTCGTGGCAAGCTTGCTGGGCGCCACTTGGAACGGATTCAACGTAGAAGTTGAATTGACGGTCGACACCCGTGCCGCTGAGGCTTTCGAAATCGAGGAACACTTTGTCAAGACTTCATGGCCACATGAAGAATCGCTTTCGATTGGTCCGGCTCAAGTAATAGATGCTCCATGTGCTTTGCGAAATGTCGTGAGCGACACATATCATTCGGTGCCGGATATCACCTGAAGCGCGATCAGACAGCATCGCTCGCAATGACGCCTTACTAATCGATATCCTCGCCACTGATCCGGTGACCCCAGTCGCGCTTTGCAGCGAGATAACGCTTGTTGGATTCGGTCACGCCAAAGACGTGTTTCACCGGCGTGATATCGGCAAGACCTTCTGCTGTCAGGTCGTCAATTTTCTTCGGATTATTCGTCAGCAACCGAAACGCGCCATCGCCCCGAAAGTGTCTGATCAACGCCGCTGCATCGCTAAAGTCACGCGAGTCGTCAGGTAGCCCCAGCGAGCGATTCGCCTGGTAGGTGTCTTCGCCGCTGTCTTGCAACAGGTAGGTCGCTGCCTTTGCCCAGAGTCCAATACCTCGACCTTCGTGGCCCGACATGTAAATCAACATGCCGCCCTCGTTGTCCTGGTTGATCAGGTCGATCGCAGATTGAAACTGTGGGCCACACTCGCAACGCTGCGAGCCGAACACGTCGCCTGTCATGCAACTCGAATGTACACGTACCAGCGGGTTCGTCCACGAAACGGGATCGCCGACGAGCAACACGCTGTTGACGGCCATCGATGACGCCAATTCGGCGAACGATTGTTCGCCGTGCTTGGCCCTGAGCTCAGCCGCAAAATCTTCGATCTTTGTCAGCTCGGTATTGCGAACAGTGGCGTACCACTGCACGTCGATGTGATTTTCGCCAACCTGCAAAGGCATGGGGATCGGCCCCAGGACGCTGATGGTGCCAGTACTGTCGCGGTCGATTTGGAACAACTTACCGGCCTCAATAAGGCGCTGTCGGACAGTTGGATCGATATAGGTAAACATGGGGCCGCATTATGAAGGAATGTGACAGAAATCACTTGCTGACCCATGAGTCATTAACTATACTTAACTGACTCACGAGTCAGTAAGGACCACGAGCCGTGCCAAAACCACGTTTTCGCCGCCGCAAGGAAGACCGCCCTCAGGAGATCACCGAGGCCGCACTTGCCGCGTTTGCCGATAAAGGCTATGCCGCAACCCGAGTCGACGAGGTCGCCAAACGGGCGGGCGTCAGCAAGGGACTCCTGTACCTCTACTTCAAGACCAAGGAAGACCTGTTCAAAGCAGTAATTCGCAGCTTCGTCGTACCGAAGATCGACGAACTGACGGCCATTATCGAAAGCTCGGAGCTTTCCAGCGAGGAGTTCCTGCGTGGTCCGTTCCTGGACTTCACCAAGTCCCTGCCCGGCTCACCCATCAGCATTCTGGTCCGGCTGATGATTTCGGAGGGGCCGAAGCACCCTGACTTGTTGCAGTTCTACTGGGAAAACGTCGTGTCCCGGGGGTTGGGCGCACTCAACATCCTGTTGGACCGCGGTGTCGCCAACGGAGAGTTCCGGCGATCCGTCGTGAACGAACTGCCTCACCTGTTTGTCATGCCCGTGGTCTTTTCGGTGATCTTTAAGCTGCTGTTCGAGAAGCAATGCCCGGACACCGACAAGTTGATTGAGGCACAGATCGACCTGTTGATCGCACACATGAAAGGAGACATGAAATGAATACGCGGCATTTCCTGGTATTGCTCGTCACCGCACTGCTACTGGGTGGTTGCGACTCCGCGGATGAGGACGGCCGTGTCGTTGGCGAACTCGCATCCGATCGCATCGAACTCACGGCTGAGGCGGCCGAACCCATCACGGAAATTTTCGTCGCCGAAGGCGAATCCGTGACTGCTGGCCAGGTGCTGATGCGACAGGATACGGCGCGAGCCGATGCACGACTCGCCGAGGCAGAAGCCGCGCTCGGCCAGGTACAGGCACGACTCGACGAGCTGGTTCGCGGTCCGCGCAGTGAGCAGATCACTGCAGCGCGTGCAGCTGTTGAAGGCGCCAGGGATGAGCTGGATTTTCGCCGCTCTGACTACGCGCGCGTGCAGGAGATATACAAGAAAAACCTGGCATCTGATGAATTACTCGACCGGGCAAAGGCCGCGCTGGACGCAGCTGTCGCCAACGATAAACTGCGTCGTGCGCAATTACAGGAACTGTTGACTGGCACGACAGTAGAAGAGCTGGCGCAGGCAGAAAACGCTGTCAAACAGGCGGCGGCGCGCCGCGACCTGCTTGCTGTTGATGTCGCACGTCATGACATCACAGCACCAGTCGACGGCATTGTCGACAGCCGCCTGTTCGAACTTGGCGAGCGTCCCAACCCGGGCCAGGCAGTCATGGTCATGCTGGGTGGCGAGCAGGTTTATGCCCGTGTCTATGTACCCGAGCAATTGCGCGTCCGCGTAACGCCCGGACTCGAGACGACTATCCATGTCGATGGGCTCGCAGAACCGATTTCGGGCCGGGTTCGCTGGGTCGCTTCGGAAGCGGCCTTCACGCCCTATTACGCCCTGACCGAACGCGATCGCGGTCACCTGACCTACCTCGCGAAAATCGATATCACCGAATCGCGTGAACGCCTGCCCGATGGCGTACCTGTCGAAGTTGATTTGAACGTGGCAACGGCCGAATGAACCCCAACGACCTCGCCATCCAGGCCCGCGGCCTGAGCAAGGACTTCGGCAGCCTGCGCGCTGTCGATCGGCTCGACCTCGATGTGCCGCGAGCGTCAATCTATGGCTTTCTCGGACCGAACGGCTCGGGCAAATCGACGACAATTCGTATGCTCTGCGGCTTGTTAACACCCACCGAAGGCAGCGCCAACGTGCTCGGAATCGAGGTGCCGGGCGATGCTGGTGACCTCAAGCCACGAATCGGTTACATGACACAGAAATTCTCATTATTCGGTGACATGACCGTGCTCGAGAACCTGCAATTCATCGCCGAGATCTATTCCATTGCAGCGAATCGCCGCGCGCAGCGCATTGACGAAGTTCTGGAGCACTACGGCCTCGTCGGCCAGCGCACGCAGTTTGCCGGCACGATGAGCGGCGGCCAGAAGCAACGCCTCGCACTAGGCTGCGCCGTAATCCACAAACCCGAGCTGCTGCTGCTCGACGAACCAACCAGCGCCGTCGATCCGCAAAGCCGTAGAGACTTCTGGTCCAACCTGTTTCGCCTGGCCGAGGCCGGCACGACGATTCTTGTATCCACGCATTACATGGACGAGGCTGAACGCTGCCACCGGCTGGCCATTCTTGATCACGGCGTTAAAGTCGCGGACGGACCGCCGCAGGAACTGCAGCGCAATACAGGTATGAACGTCATCGAAGTACTGGCCGACGATCCGTACCACGCACAAACGGCCATCAGCGAATTGCCGATCGTTGCCAGTGTCACTCAGCTTGGTATCCGCCTGCGCGTGCTCATTCCCGAATCGGTCGACGATGCATTGCAGCAGGTTCAGAGGTCGCTCACGAATCGCAACATTGAGGCGGACTCACATCTGTCGAATGCGTCGCTTGAAGACGTGTTCGTCGCCGTCACCCTCGACACGCAGCAGCGCGCCGCATGAAGCCCTTGTCGCGACTAATGGCTGTAACCCGTAAGGAAGTTCGCCAGATGCGGCGTGACCGCCTGACGTTTGCAATGATATTCGGCATTCCGCTCATGCAGATCATCCTGTTCGGTTATGCGATCAATACCGATGTTCGCAACCTCAAGACTGCCGTCGCGGACGAGGCCAACACCCACCTGTCTCGCGATTTCGTCTCGAGACTCAACGCGACCCAGGTGACAAATATCCATAGCCGCGTGACCACCGTCGCAGAGCTCGAAGAGCTGCTGCGCAGCGGCGAAATATCAATCGGCATTTCCATTCCACATGATTTTGACCGGCGCGTCGCGGATGACACGCGCGCGGCCGTGCATATCCTCGTCGATGGCTCGGATCCGACAATCGCCGGCATCGCAGACCAGTTGCGAAACATACCTCTCAGTTTCGATACGGCGATGCCGCAAGAGCGCACCAGCGTCATCGAGGTTCGCCCCTATTACAATCCGGAACGCCGAACCCCGGTGAATATCATTCCCGGCCTGCTTGGCGTCATCCTGATGATGACGATGATGATCTTTACTGCAGTTGCGGTTGTTCGCGAACGCGAGCGCGGCAATCTCGAGTTACTGATCAATACACCCGTGACGTCTGCCGAGCTCATGATCGGCAAGGTGCTGCCTTACATTTTTATCGGCCTCGTGCAGCTCGCTGTCATCCTCGCCGCCGGCGACCTGTTATTCGATGTTCCGGTGCGCGGCAGCGTGCTCGACCTCTATCTCGCCGGATGCGCGTATATCGCCGCCAACCTCGCGCTCGGGTTGTTCTTTTCGACCGCAGTGTCTTCGCAGTTTCAGGCCATCCAACTGACTTTTTTCATGATGCTGCCGTCGATTCTGCTATCCGGGTTCATTTTTCCCTTCGACGGCATGCCGAAGGCGGCGCAGTGGATCGGCGAAGCACTGCCGATCACGCACTTTATTCGCCTGACGCGCGGCATCATGCTGCGCGAGGCATCCTTAGGTGACATGCCGGTCGAGCTGATCTACCTTGTCGTTTTTGCCGTCGTCGCCATGACGGCCGCGGCGCTCAGGTTCTCCAAACGGCTGGACTAGGCTCCCGTCATCGCGAGGAGGCGAAGCCGACGACGCGATCTCGAGATTGCTTCGCTTCGCTCGCAATGACGCGCGATTACGGCGTACTTCTCTCGTACTTAGGGTCAACGGCGGCGTGCAGGTAATACGGCTTCCACCAGGTAATCGTCAGCGGCACCAGGATGTTGAGGAAGAATGCTGTAATCATCAGCGTGAAGAACGCTTCCCGGTTCAGGATATTGTGTTGCACATAGGCAATATCGATAACAACAAACGCAAGTTCCGCCCTGCCCAGCATGCCGAATCCAATCATCAGGCTCTCGGCGAAATTCATGCCGCTCGTGTAGCGTGCCGCTAGCCCGGCCGAGAGTACCTGGAAGACTGCGATCCCAACTGTCATTGAGAGTGCATAAGGCATGATGTCCGACAGCAGATCCCAGTCGAACAGGATCTTCGCCCCGAGGTCGACGAAAAACACCGGGCCAACCCAGCAGAACGCCGCGTTGTCGACGATACGCTTGGTCTCGGCGTACACATTGAATTCAACCGGGCGCCCGAACTCGTCGATCGTGCGCGTCTTGAGCTGGAAGTGCTCCTCGCGGACGATCAGACCGGCCATGTAGGCGCCCACTGCCGGATGGAAGCCGAAATAATGCGCAAGTAGGCCGACCACCAATGCGGCCAAAAGGATTGCCAGCGTCGCATACCTGCCCTTGTCGAAGGTCAGGTAGGTCTGCAGGCTAAGGTGTTGCAGCCACGGCACTCGCTTGAGCCATCTTGCGTGACTGCGCGGGAAGATCCAGATTCCGATAATCGAAACGATGACGAAGAACAGGACCGCCTTGCCGGCTGTCATTACAGCGGACATGACGGTGAATGTCTCTTCGCCTGTCGCGATTGGAACGACGATCGCCACCATGACCAGCGAACCAATGTCGTCGAGCACGGCCGAAGTCATAATACGCAGCGCCACGATCGAGTTCTGCAAGCCGAGACTCTGTAGCGAAACCATCGTCAGCGAGACCGCGGTGGCTGTCATCGCCAACCCGCACATCAGCGAGATATTCGGATCGCCCCAGACATAATCGGCAATGATGTAGGCGACGGCAAACGGTGCCAGCGCCCCGAAAAGGGCGATACCCCAGCTACGCTTGATGCTGGCGAGGAAGTTGTCGGTGGACTCCTGGAAACCCAGCGCAAACATGATGAAAATGATGCCGAGCTCCGCAAAAACGCGGATGAACGCACCACTTTCGGCCGGCAACACACCGATATTGGCGAGCAGACTTCCGACAAACAGGAAATACAGCACAGGTGTGAGGCGCGTCGCCTTGGCCATGACCACGGCACCAAATACGGCCGCCCAGATGATCGCAAGATGTACTAGTGGGTCCATTAACTCGATTCCGACGTCCCCGAGACTCGCAAAATTGTTGCCTTTCTGGTCCAATCAGCACCAGACTGGCGCTACCCGGATATTATGACTCAGAATCAGGACAAACAGCCCACCGTTTTCATCGTCGATGATGACCCGGCGATTCGCTTTGCGATGCAGGCACTGATGGACTCGGTCAACATCGAGCACGAAATATTCTCATCCGGTGATGAGTTTCTACAAGGCATCGACGATCATCGTGCCGGATGCCTGGTACTCGATATTCGCATGCCGGGTCTCGGTGGCCTCGAGTTGCAAGAAGAGCTGATCAAACGCGACAGTACGCTGCCGATCATATTCATCACCGGCCACGGCGACGTGCCAATGGCTGTTGATGCGATGCAAAAAGGCGCTGTCGATTTTATTCAAAAACCGTTCCGCGACCAGGACTTGCTGGATCGAATTCGCGAGGCGCTCAAGACGGACCAGGAACGACGCGAGCAACAGCAGAAGCACGCCGAGGTCGCCGAACGACTGGCGCGCCTGACGAATCGCGAGCGCGAGGTCTTTGATCTGGTCGTAACGGGCAAGCCCAACAAGGTCATCGCGTACGAACTGGGGGTGAGCCAACGTACGGTGGAGATTCATCGCGCACGAGTCATGGAGAAGATGCAGGCGAAATCATTGGCTGACCTCGTCAAGATGCATATGACGGCGTAGCTGTCCCCATACTTGCAATAATTCCTACCTGTGCGCCCTGCGGTGCTCTTCGAAGCGCGCGCAATCGATGCACTTTCTCGCGTACAGATGGGCCTTTAGCCGACCCTCGTCAATCTCGACGCCACACTCATCGCAGACGCCGTACTCATCGTTATCCATGCGCCGCAAAGCCTCGGAGATCTTGCTGATCTCGAGCCTGGCTTCGTTTCCCAGAGCATCGACGACCTCGCTGTCCTCGAGTTCCTTGGCCCGCTCCTTGGAATCAGGATCATGGCCACGCCGCAAGTTGGCCTTAACGCGCTCGAGGCGAGCGGTCAATTCGGCCTTCTTTTTCTCCAGCCGGGCACGCTGCTCAGCAGAGCTCTGCTCTGGCATAGCCAATTCTCTTCTGAATCCTGTCGTCTAATCTAATCGTAGTCGGGCCTCCACAGAAATCAGTAAATCCACCTATCTCCCTGTAGGTAAATTCCACGACGAGCTAAGCATCTCGACTTATGGAAACAACCAATATCACCGTTTACCCTTCTTAGTGAGGAAACTAGGACTCGGCTTCACTAGGGTGCATCATGGAAAAGATTTCCAAAATTCTGTCAGTTATTGACCCAACGGTTGATGACCAACCGGCGCTGTTGCGCGCCGCCTGGCTGGCCAAGAGCTGTGGGGCAGAACTGGAACTACTGGTTTGCTATTACAACGAGTATCTGAGCGGTGACCGGCTGTTCGACTCACCGTCGCTGGAAAAGGCTCGTACCGAGGTCATTGCGAACCAGGAGAAACACCTCGAGGAACTTGCGGAGCCGATTCGCAAGGATGGAGTCACTGTCACAACAACGGCATCGTGGGATCACCCGCTCTACGAGGGAATTGTCCGTCGCGCGGTCGCGAGTAGTGCAGACATCGTTTTCAAGGACACGCATCATCACTCGGCAGTCACGAGAGCCTTGCTGACCAACACCGACTGGAACCTGATTCGCACGTGCCCGGCTCCGCTGTGGCTCGTCAAGCCACATGAACTTGCCGATCCACCAGTCATTATGGCCGCGATAGACCCGATGAACCAGCACGACAAACCGGCTGCGCTCGATGACGAAATTCTACACCTCAGCAAGCTGCTCGGCGGCAGTGTGTCCGGTGAGGTGCACGCGTTTCATTCCTACGATCCGAGAATCGCTGTCGCGACCGCGACGGCCAATGCTTACATTCCGGTGTCGCTACCGTTCGACGAAATCGAACAGCAGATGCACGAGGATCACGAGAAGCGGTTTAACGAGATCACGTCGTTTCATGGCCTGGACGACGACTATGCACACCTTGTTGCCGGCCTGACGCACGAGGAATTACCGGCAATTGCAAACTCTCTGAATGCCGACGTCGTCGTCATGGGTGCTGTCGCGAGAAATCGCTGGAAACGCCTGTTTATCGGTGCGACCGCGGAACGCACACTCGAGCACCTGCCCTGCGACTTGTTGATCGTCAAGCCTGACTGGTTCCAGACTCCCGTCGAGTCACGGACGCACGACGCGGCCTAGGGCAATACCCCGTCGAGCACACCCAGAAAGTAGTCCGCATCGTCCTTTGACAGGACCAGCGGGCTGCGTAGCTTCAGGATATTCTCGTCCCGGCCAATTGACCCAGTCAGCACACCGTTAGCACACAGATCGTTGACGACTTTGCTCGTCAGCGCACTTGCCGGTGTTCGTTCGTTGCGGCTCGTAACAAGCTCGACGGCCAGGAACAGGCCACTGCCCCGCACATCACCGATGCATTCGTGCGTCTCGGCCAGCGTCCAGAGCCCGTCAAACAGGTGCTGACCGACGTCGAGCGCGTTCTGCTGCAGGTTTTCGTCTTCGATAACATCGAGTACAGCCAGGCCGGCAGCGCAGGAAACAGGATTGCCGCCGAACGTGTTGAAGTAGTCGCTATGCTTCGAAAAATCATCCACCAGGTCCTTGCGCGTAGCCACCGCTGATAACGGGTGGCCGTTGCCCATCGGTTTGCCCATGGTGACAAAATCCGGAATCAGGTCATCTGCTTCGAAGCCCCAGAAGTTGCTGCCGGTCCTTCCGAAACCGGGCTGGACTTCGTCGGCAATGAACAATGCGCCGGCATCTCGAACAATCTCCGCTACGCGGCTCAGGTAGCCTGGAGGCAGCGAGACGACGCCGCCGCAGGAAGAAATCGTATCGATAACGAACGCGGCAGGCTTGACCCCTCGCTGCTCGAAGGTTTCCAGCGCCTGTTGTACATATTCGGCGTAGCGCTCCGCCGCGTCGTCGCCGCGATGAGCACCCCGATACACATCGGGCTCGGGTACGGTGAGCACGTAGTCAGGGATTTTGTCTGCCGCGATGCTTTCCGGCGAGATTTCGAAAATTGCCTGCGTATTACCATGGTAGGCAAATTCGGTGACGATAAGGCCGGTGCCACCGGTAACCTCACGGGCAATCCGTACCGCCAGCTCATTCGCCTCACTGCCTGTGCAGCAGAACATCGCGGTATCGAGTTCGTCCGGCATCTTCGCCGTCAGGCGTTCTGCGAGATTGAGCACGTTTTCGTGCAAGTAGCGCGTGTGCGTATTGAGAAGCCTGGCCTGTTCGTAAATGGCGTTGACCACATGGGGGTGGCAATGCCCGACATGCGGCACGTTGTTGTACATGTCGAGATATTTGCGACCGTCCGCATCATAAAGCCAGACGCCCTCACCTTTGACGAGGTGTACAGGAGAGTCATAGAACAGATGATAGGCCGAGCCCATCAGCTGCTGTCTGCGATCGAGGAGATTGGAAATGTCTGCCGTCACAACCAGTAAGGTTACCGGAAGCGACGGCAGATTTCGCTTCTAGTAGCTCGCGGTGAGCATGACCCAGTACTTGTTCGTGTCAGGTTTGCCCAACGGCGACGATGAGTCCGCACTGAAGAATGCGCCTTTGAGTAACAGGCCGTAACGATCCGTCAGCTTGATCGCGCCCGAAAGATCGAATTCGTCGCCATAACTGATACTTCCGGTATCCGACGAGAAGTCATGATAGACGAACGTCAGGTTCCACTTGCCGGCTTTCATCTTGAACGTCGCGTAAAGGTCTTCGAGGCCAGTGCCCGGCGTACCGAGGAACTGATCGGCCCAGCCGTTGAACGCGTGCAGGGTCGCCAGCGGCGTCGTGAAGCCGACACCGGCACCGGAATCGGCTCCGAGTACCTCATAACCGAGCCCGATCGACATGCCGTTGCCGGCCGCATACGCCGCGTTCAGGTGCAAGTAGTCTGCGTCATAACTCGTCGGGTTGTCGCCTGTATCTGATTGCCGCGCATACTCCGCGAGCCAATTGAACTTGCCGCTACCGAAAGCAAGGCTGCCAACCGCGCGCGCGCCAAGTGATATCGACGAAGCGCCAAAGAAATCGAAGTCGGCGTAGTCGAGGCTGTACAGGTATGGCGTCAGCGAAAAGCTCTCACTGAACGCGATCTTGGCGTTGATCAGGTGACCATCGAGTTTTGCTTTGCCCGATGTAGAGTCAGTTCCAAAGATTCTCCGTACCCAGTTGACGTACGAATACGACAAGGTCGTCCTCGAAATCGCCTTGGTGTTCAGCGTCAGCGCGTCATACGTCTGTTCATTTTGTCGCCAGCCCACACCACCGACAAAACGCTGGTTGTCGAGCAGGATACGCTGTCTACCGAAGCGGTACTTCCAGTTGTCGTTCGGGTCCAGGTCGAGATACAGCTGGTTGAGATCCGGCCCCTTGGGGTCGGCCACGACCGAGTATTCGTCCCGGTTTGGGCTGGTGCCCGCACCGGAGTTGAAATCATCGAGCAGCAGGTGAAACACGTGATCGAATTCGGCGAACGCGGACCAGCCTTTCCATTGGCTGGTCCGGTAGTTCAGCCGCAATCGCAACGTGGACGCATTGGCGTTCTTCAAAGCGTTGTCCTGATCGACGAACTCATAGCGATACCGCCCAGAGATGGTGGCCTTGCCCGACGTAATTGCCGAGCTCAGGTCCGTTGCGCCCTCCTCCTCAGCCGCACCGACTGCGAACGGTAATAGCAGCAGCGAAGTGAGAAAGATGTTGAGATTGCGTTTCATGGTGCCTGTCCTTTAGTAAACGTCGTGCAATGTGTTATAGACGTTGAACTTGCCAGTCGGCGTAATGAGTGCAGGATCTTTGATCACTGCCTTCAACGTACGTGTCTTGTCATCGACAACAACGATTGCTGACTCTTGCTCCTTGCCACTCCAGACGGAGAACCAGACCTCATCGCCAGCCATGTTGTACTCAGGCTGCACGATGCGTTTCGGTCCTTCGCCGAGGTCGGCCCATTCGCCGATCGGCAATGTCACGAAGCCGGCATCAAGATTATTGATGTCGTACACCGCGATGCTCTGGCTGACCGACTCGGCCGGGTTCAACGGTGCATCGACCCACAGGTTCGTCGAGTTCGGATGCGACTTGACGAACAATGAGCCACCGCCCATGCCCTCGATGACGCGGACCGTCTTCCAGGCGTTGTCCGGATGACCTTCAGGGTCAGTGCCCAGGAACGATACGTTGGCATTGCCAAGCGCACTCGTAATCCACACGGGTCCGTACTCGGGATCTTCGATGTTGGCGCCACGACCCGGATGCGGGGTCTTGGTGACGTCGGCCAGGGCAACCAGCTTACGTTCCTTCGAATCCACAACAGCGATCTTGTCGGACTGGTTGGCTGCCGTCAGGAAGTAACGCTTGGTCCGGTCCCAACCACCGTCGTGAAGGAATCTTGCCGCACCGATATCGGTCACTGCCAGATCATCGATATTGCTGTAGTCGACGAGCAGGATATGGCCCGTTTCCTTGACGTTGATGATGAAGTCCGGATGTTCATGCGATGCAACAATTGCCGCCACGCGTGGTTCCGGATGGTATTCCTGCGTGTCGACAGTCATGCCACGCGTCGAGACGATCTTCAAAGGTTCGAGCGTATCGCCGTCCATGATGACGTACTGTGGCGGCCAGTAGGCACCAGCAACCGCGTACTTGTCTTCGTAGCCTTTGTACTTCGAAGTCTCAACCGAACGCGCTTCGAGACCGACTTTGATCTCGGCGACCCGCGCCGGAGGATCCATCCACAGATCGATCATGTCGACTTTGGCGTCACGTCCAATGGTGAAAATGTAACGCCCGGAGGCAGACACGCGTGAGATATGCACGGCGTAGCCGGTCTTCAGGCGCGTAACGATTTCCTTGGTGTCGCCATCGATAATGGCCACTTCACCACTGTCACGAAGCGTCACTGAGAAGAAGTTATCGATGTTGCGGTCATGCTGGGGTTCAGTCGGCCGATCCTCGGGCGTAACCAGAACATCCCAACTGGCCTGCATATCAGGCATACCCCACTCTGGCGGTGCCGGAGGTTCCTGTTGAAGGAAGCGCGCCATGATGTCGATCTGCTCTTCAGTCATTTCACCAGACGTGCCCCAGTTCGGCATACCTGCTGGTGAGCCGTAAGTAATCAATGCTTTGAGGTACTCGGTGCCCTTCTCTAGGGTGATATCTGGTGTCAGCGGCTTGCCCGTCGCGCCCTTGCGTAGTACGCCGTGGCAACCGGCGCAACGTTCGAAGTATTGCTTCGTTGCCGTTGCAAACTCGGCCTCCGACAGTATCGGACTGCCTGGCGTCATGATCTGACGTGCCTCAGCGCCGGTCATAGCCACAGGTGCACCCTCATAGGTCATCTCACCTTCGGTAGTGCCTATGTGGCGTGAGCCGGCAGCACGATCAGTCTGTCCGAGTTCTTCGCGCAACAACGTAACCTCTTCGACGCTAACAGCGGCGAGGTTGTTTCCCCAGGAGCCAAACACGTAACTGATCGCGGCCGCAAGATCTTCATCGGTCAAATGGCCGAGACTCGGCATGACGCCGTTGTACTCAACACCATTGACCGTAATTGGGCCTTCGAGCCCAAATAGAGCTGCTGCCAGGACCTCGTTGCGATTACCCTGCAAGAAGTCCGAGTCAGCAAGCGGCGGAAACGCGCCCGCAAGACCGACACCGGTCGGCTGGTGGCAGGCGGCGCAGTTGCCAAGATAGACACTCTCACCTTTAGCCATGAGTTCGCCAGCGCCTGCTGCCGCGACCTCGGCCGTATGAACGGCAGTGTCGTCAGCCGCCTGGCTGGCCGTGTCATCTGCCTGTTGTGAGCACGCTCCAATCGACAGTCCGATTATCGGAACGATTATTAGTGCTCTCAATTTCTTAAGTAGCATGACTTTCTCTCCTGTCATAGCAATGGTTACCAGTTCACGTTCAGGCTGACGGAAACACTCCGGCCAGCCTGAGCGAGGTATGGAAGAATAGGGTCGTTCGGTGACAGACCGCGGACGTCGGACCAATTCCAGTACGTTCGGTCAGTCAGGTTGTGCAGCCCGGCACGCAGGGTCGTCCTCTCGCCGAGTTGTTGCGTCAGGAAAAGGTCGACCACGGCGTGACCAGCCGGCTTGAACAGCTCGCCTGAGGTTTCATTCAGGTCTGACCAGCCATCGGTCAGCGTCGTCTTCAAGCGCAGCTGGCGCCGGTCGTTCTGCGAGTTCCAGAACATGCCGATTATGGCTTGCGAGGGACCAACTGAATTAAGTGGCTCGTTCGTCACCTTGTTGGTGCCGCGCGCGTAGTACGCGGAGCCGTCAAAACCGAACGAATCCCAGCGAATCGCCCAGCCCGCTTCGATGCCTTCAATACGGGTTTCGTCCAGGTTCTGCGACTGGAACAACACACGCCCGCTGACCGGGTCAGTGCCGAGGCGCACTTTCGACTCAATGAAGTCCTCATAGCGCGTGTGGAATACAGAGACATGCGCAGACGACGAAAGCCCCTGCCAGCGCAGGCCAAGGTCAAAACCGTCGGACGATTCGGATTTCAGGTCAGGATTGGGAATTGCCCGGTAATTGAACAATGGCAGGTCCAAACCAATATTGGCATCGGCATAGGGAGGCGCACGGAAGCCGTGCGAATACTGCACATAGATGTCGGTGCCTGGTGTCAGCTTGTAGATGACGCCAAGTTTGGGCGACAGGTCCGACTCCGTGAGCGAAACGATTTCGGCGAAAGGATAGTCCTCCAGGTACATTGGGTCCTGACTAGGAGAGAGTTCAAATCGATCGGCCCGCAGCGCTGCGATGACCGTCCAATCGCCGAAAAACATTGTGTCTTCGAGGTAAGCGCCGAATTCCTTTGTCGTTGAAATCGGAAAATCCCGAAGCGGAAAGACCTCGCCGAGCAATACGTTAGTCTGCTCGCCGGTCTGCATGTTGGTTGACAGGCCGTCACGATATTCTTCAGTACGACGCTCGCGGTATTCGGCACCAAGTCCCAGGCGATGCCCGACCCGGCCCGTGGAAAAATCCTTCCACAGGTTTGCCTCGAATCCCGCTATTTCCTGGTCGAAGGCGAAAAAGCGATCGATCGAAACCGGCGTCCCGGCGGCGCCACGCTCGTCCAGTGTCTTCTGCTCAATCTCGACCTGCTCGTAGTAGGCGCGAACAATGCCATTGTCGATCCAGCCATCCCCGGAGCCGAAGGCGTAGGAGATGTTGATCAGGTCCATTTTGTACGTGTCGTCGCCCTCGAGTGCCGTGGTGGATCGATAGCGGCCAGCACCGAGCATCGAGTTGAGGTCTGACAGCGTTTGCGAGTCCTGGCGGATGTAGCCCACGCGCCAGGTGTTGCCGAGGCGATCGTCCGCCACGAATTTCAGCAGCCCCGTGCGCCGGTCAGTGTCGCGGCGATCGAGGCTGTTGGGCGCCGCCGCCGAATCCAGTTCATGCCCGTTACGCCAGCTCAGTCCCGCTGTCAGTCCAAGAGACTCATCGCCAAACCCAAACATGGCCTGACCCTGCAGGCTGTCATCAGCACCTCGCCAGGTCGCAAGCAGGTCACCGCCCGTGCTGCGTCCCTGCAACAGGTCGACAGGGTCGGGAGTCTTTACCGCAACGACACCGCCGATCGCCGAACTGCCGTACAACGCAGATGCCGGACCATGCAGCACTTCGATGCTCTGGATCAGGCCAGCATCAATGAAGTCACGCGTCGCGTTCGAGAAACTGCCAACATCGAACTGGTCGGAAAGCGGCACGCCGTCAACAACGATCGCGACGCGGTTTCCGCCAATGCCGCGAATGTTGATGCCTTCGGTGCCAAATCGATTGCCGGCGGCCTCATAGTCGACTCCCGGAATGTAACGGAAAACATCATTAATCGACGTTGCAAGGTCGTCATTAAGCTCGGCTCGCGACATGACAGTTACATTGGCCGCAATCTCGCGAATCGACCGCTCGTCCTTATGGGCGACGACGACAATTTGCTCGATTTGTTCTGTGGGAGAGGCTTCAGCCTCGACAGTCGCGGCTAAAGCCGCTCCCACAGCAGAAGAACACGCAAAAACGCCTGCGGCGAGAACACCTGCAGGCGCAGATAGACATCCGGCAATATTCAACATACTTTCATAACCCCATTCGTTGCAGATCCAACTTAGACCGAATCTTGCCTGAGCTGAAATGTAACGCCATAAGTAGGTACCCGTATCGCCGACCGGATTCTGCGTAGCCTGAAGAAAAACGTTGATATGTATTTGATCGTCAAGAACTTTCACATGCTGTTCGCTGCACTGGCGATCACCGGATTCTTGCTGCGCGGCTATTGGCATCTGACCGGCTCGGCCTTGCAGCAGAATCGCGCAACGAAGATCGTGCCGCACATCAACGACGCGCTATTTCTTTCGACCGGCATCTGGTTAATCGCAATTCTCAACCTGCCCTGGATGCAGCAGCCCTGGTTGCTGGGCAAATTCGCCGGGCTCGCCGGCTACATCGGTTTTGGCATGGTGGCGTTTCGATTTGGCAAATCGGACGAGATTCGACTTATCGCATTCGTTGCCGCGGTCGCATCTTTCGCATACATCGTCGGCGCGGCGCTAACAAAATCGCCGCTCAGCTGGATCGCGTACTTCTAATCACACGACACGCCGCCTGGCATCAAAGCACAGGCTCGAGAACGGCATCCTTATTGCCGGTATGGCTCCCTGCGGTCCGCTTTACTACCGGCAATAAGGATCCCGCCCTCGGCCTCCCCGAATCCCGATGGGGCCGCGAGCGTGGGAGCTTTCACATTCGAGGTAAAGCGCAGCGTTAGCGAGCTCCCGACGTGGCGGGACAATGCATGAGGATGGGAAAGCTCCCAGGTTCGCGTGCCGTGTAGTAAATCGAGCGGCGTGTCGTGCGATTTTGGGGATCGGAATTAGTCGGCGGGGACTTCGCCGGTGCGTGTCGCGTGTCGCGCGGCGGACAACAACCTGCCCGTATTGACCGGCTTGTTAAGCAGCGTGCAGTTATCAACTGTCTGCGCTTCCTTGACGATCTTTGACGTATCGCCTGTCACGATAAAGGCCGGAATATTGAGGCCGTAGTGCTCGCGAATATCCGTGACAGATTCGATGCCGGTCGAGCCGTCCAGCAAGTGGAAGTCAGACACGATTAACAGAGGCGCCTCGTCAAGGTGATTGATCAGGGCGCGCGCTTCTGTCGCCGATGCCGCCGTGGCTACGCGGTAGCCCTCGGCTTCGAGCAGCATGCCCCAGGCGTTGGCGACGTTGACGTCGTCCTCGATCAGGACGATCAAACCCGAAGCGGCTTCGGCGTGCACGTAATGCGAATGATCGTCGTCTTCCGTATGCGCACCGGTAGGGGCAACTGCAGGCATGCTCACTGTAAAGCATGATCCTTTGCCGACATCGGACTCGACGGAAATGTCGTGCCGCAGCAGGTCCGCGAGGCGCCTCACAATCGCCAGGCCGAGTCCAAACCCTTCCTTGCTGCCACCCTTCGCCTTGACCTGGTGAAATTCGGTGAAAATATCTTCCTGCTCGTCTTCGCTGATGCCAATACCCGTGTCCTTTACTTCAATGCAGCAATTGCCGTCGCGCTCAACGCAATTCAGTTCGACTTTGCCTTTGTCGGTGTAGCGAATCGCGTTGCTGACCAGGTTCTGGATAATTTCACTCAGCAGGTTTGGATCGGAACGCACGACCGATCCACAACCGGATGAACTGAAATCGAGGCCCTTGTGCTGCGCCTGGCGCGCGAACTCTGCCGACAATCGGTCAGCTAGCCGCTGCATCGGAAATTCCTCAATCTCGGGCGTGACAGCACCCGCGTCCAGCCGGCTGATGTCGAGCAGTGAATTGAGCAAGTTGGTCATCGCCGTCAGCGAATGGTCCTGACTCACGATCATCTCGAGCGCGCGTTCGTCCTTCACGGTGCGGCGCAAGGCGCCATTGAGCAGGCTTAGAGCCTGTACCGGTTGGCGCAGATCGTGGCTCGCTGCGGCCAGGAATGCGCTGTTTGCCTTATTGGCGCGCTCGGCTGCCTGCCGCGCGGCGATGATTTCCTGTTCCATGCGCTTACGGTTGGTGACATCGCGGATAACGCTGGACACAAACGATGCTTTCTCGGTCTTTACCGGGCTCAGGCTGATCTCGACCGGAAACTCAGTGCCATCCTTGCGTTGGCCGATGAGCTCCATACCAATACCCATCGGCCGGAGGCTTGGTTTGTCGCCATATTTGTTGCGATGCCCCACGTGGGAGTCGCGCATGTGGTCCGGCAACAGCATCTCGATCTTGTTGCCGATCAGCTCCTCACGGCCGTAGCCGAACATGTTTTCGGTCTGGCCGTTGACGATGGCGATCTCACCTGCATCGTCAACAATGATCATGGCGTCAGGGGCCGATTCGATGAGGACTCGGAAATAGGCCTCTGACTCCTCGACCTGCAACTTGTTTGTGCCCATTAAACCGGCCATAGCAGTACTGGATATCGAGAGTATACCGTGGTGAGATAGACACATTGATAGCCCAAGAGGGGCGCCAAGCGCATACGTATCCCTACCTATACGTATATTAGAACTTGCTTGTTTGCCTCCCGGCGGTCCGTAAAATGTCCAAAAAAAACAGGGGTCCGTCCATTGGACACAACAGCTTCCTATAACGACAAAGTGGTGCGCCAATTCACGATCATGACTGTGGTCTGGGGCATTGTTGGCATGCTCGTCGGCGTAGTGATCGCGGCACAGTTGATGTGGCCAGCGCTCAATTTCGACCTGCCATTCCTTACTTACAGTCGCCTGCGGCCGCTGCATACGAACGCCGTGATTTTCGCCTTCGGTGGCTCGGCTTTGTTCGCGACGTCCTATTACGTGGTGCAACGCACCTGCCACGTACGGCTCGCCTTCAGCAAACTGGCAGCATTCACATTCTGGGGCTGGCAGGCTGTCATCCTGCTCGCCGCAGTTTCCCTGCCTCTCGGCATCACCCAGAGCAAGGAATATGCGGAACTCGAATGGCCCATCGACTTGCTCATCGCTGTGGTTTGGGTGGCATACGCGATAGTGTTTTTCCGCACGATTGGGATGCGCCGCATCAAACACATTTACGTGGCCAACTGGTTCTACGGCGCATTCATTATTACGGTTGCCGTATTACACATCTTTAATAACCTCGCTGTACCGGTCACGCTGACTAAGTCATACATGATTTACACAGGCGTCGTCGATGCGATGATGCAGTGGTGGTACGGCCATAACGCGGTTGGGTTTTTCCTGACAGCAGGCTTCCTCGGCATGATGTACTACTTCGTGCCCAAACAGGCCGGACGGCCGGTGTATTCCTACCGCTTGTCGGTGGTGCATTTCTGGTCGCTGATCGCCGTGTATATGTGGGCTGGTCCACATCATCTGCACTACACGTCGCTGCCCGACTGGGCACAGACGCTCGGCATGGTGTTTTCGATCATCCTGCTGGCGCCCTCCTGGGGCGGCATGATCAACGGCATCATGACGATGTCCGGGGCCTGGCATAAGCTGCGCTCGGACCCGGTTCTCAAATTTATGATCGTCGCGCTATCGTTCTACGGCATGTCGACATTCGAAGGACCGATGATGTCGATCAAGACAGTGAACGCACTGTCGCACTACACCGAATGGACTATTGGCCATGTTCACGCCGGCGCGCTCGGGTGGGTTGCGATGATGACGATTGGTTCTATCTACTGCTTGCTGCCACGTCTCTATAACAAGGACGGCATGTACAGCACCAAACTCATCGACGTGCACTTCTGGACCTCCACGATCGGCGTAGTCCTGTATGCCGTCGCACTGTGGGTGGCCGGCATCGGCGAAGGTCTGATGTCACGGGCCGTGAACGACGATGGCACCTTGACCTATGCGTTCAACGAAATTCTCGCGGCGAAGTACCCTTACTACGGCATGCGCCTGCTCGGCGGGCTGATCTTCTTCGTTGGCATGATCATCATGGCCTACAACGTCTGGAAGACGATCTCGAAAGAAAAACCGGCGGCTGTGGCCGTTCTGGATCCGGCGTAGAGGAGCGAGCGGATGCGTCACGAAACCATTGAAAAAAACGTCAACCTGATGATGGTCCTGATCGTCATTGCGATCAGCATTGGCGGCCTTGTCGAAATCATCCCGCTGATGCTCAGCGCCGACGCCACCGAGCCCGATGAAGGCATTGTGCCCTACTCGGCCGTGCGGCTTGCGGGGCGCGACGTCTACGTACGGGAAGGCTGTTACAACTGCCACTCACAGATGATTCGGCCATTCCGCAGCGAGACCGAGCGTTACGGTCCGTATACAACCGCGGGCGAAACCGTCTATGACCGGCCGTTCCAGTTCGGCTCCAAACGTACGGGCCCGGATCTCGCGCGTGTCGGTGGCCGTTACAGCGATGACTGGCAGCGGCTGCACCTGATTGACCCACGTGCGCTGGTCCCCGAGTCCAATATGCCGGCGTATCCGTGGCTCGCGGAAGCGACCCTCGACGGCGAGCTCATTACGGCCAAGCTCAAGACGCTGAAGATGCTCGGCGATCCCTACACGGACGAGCAAATAGCATCCGCTGCAGGTGATGTCGCAGGATTGACAGAAATGGACGCCCTCATCGCATATTTGCAGGAACTCGGTACCAATCGCAGGGCACGCAGGTAAGCATTAATGGATATCAACGATCTCCGAGGATTTCTGACTGCCGTACTGCTGTTTTCATTTGTCGGGCTCGTTATCTGGGCCTGGAGCAGCCGCCGCAAGGCTGAATTTGACGCCAGCGCGGCGCTGCCACTCGAAGAGGATCAATTCATGACCACCAACGATCAGGAGAACAACTGATGCCTGCATTCTGGGCCTGGTTCGTTGCAGCCGGCACGATCGCGTTCGTTATCTGGTGCGTCTGGCTAATCCGCTGGGCAAGCAAGCAAGGGCCACAAAATAAGGAAGACGAAGACCTCGTCGGTCACGTGTGGGACGGTGACCTCGAGGAGTGGAACAACCCGGCGCCGAAATGGTGGCTGTACCTGTACTTCATCACGATTGCCTGGGCGGTTGGCTACATGATTGTCTACCCGGGCATTGGGGCATTCGACGGCCTATTCGGCTGGACCCAGGAAGGCCAGTACGAAGAAGAAATGCAGGCAGCCGAAGATCGCTACGCGCCGATCTACGAGGCCTTTGCAGCGATGGACTTCGAGGATCTCACGGAGGATCCCGATGCGCTGGCGCTTGGCCGCAGCCTGTTCGCGGGCTATTGCACGACTTGTCATGGCTCCGACGCACGTGGCGCGGCAGGCTATCCCAACCTCACTAATAATGACTGGCAGTGGGGCAGCACCGAAAAAGACATTATTACGTCGATCACGAATGGGCGTATCGCCGTCATGACGCCTTGGGCCCAGTTGCTCGGGTCTGACGAGGCCGTCGACAACATGGTCCGTTACGTACAGAGCTTTTCCGGCATTGTGGATGCAGATGAGGCTGCGTTGAGCGCACAAACTCAATTCACGACATATTGCGCCGCCTGCCACATGCCGACGGGCGTCGGCAACCCGATCCTGGGCGCGCCGAACCTGACCGATGACATCTGGCTCTATGGCTCGTCAACGGACGCCATTCGCACAGCGATCGAGCAGGGCCGCCAGGGGCAGATGCCTGCCCACGGCGAATTCCTTGGCGAGAATCGCATTAGAATTCTTGCTGCATATGTTTACAGCCTTTCCCAATAAGCGCTCAATGAACAGTAGTGATTCAGGAAAAGTACAGAGGCGCGAGAAAATGGAGTCGTAACAAGCAGGCGGTTGCGACCGTCATCTGGATATCATTCCTTGCGGCTGCGGTCGCAACAATGCTGTTCTTTGCCCTGTTCTCCCCGGTAGATCTATTCGCTACAATTGACCTCGAAATTGAAGCTCAGAGCGGATATGCACTTGGCTTCTTCTTTTTCTGGATCATTTCGGCTGGTTGTTCTGCGATCACGGCCTGGCTGGTACGCACGGCTCCGAAACGCGACCAGTCGAGCCAATGAGCAAACCTGCCCAACCTCATCAGCCGCGCGCCGCGGCGCTCTACGAAAGTGCCAAGAAGATCTATCCTCGCGAGATCGACGGCCGTTTCGCGAACCTGTCCAAGCTTGCTACCTACACGCTGCTGGGTGTGTTCTATGTCGTGCCCTGGCTCATGTGGGACGACCGCCAGGCTATTCTGTTTGACTTGCCGGCACGCAAATTTTACCTGCTCGGCCTGACACTCTGGCCGCAAGACTTCATCTATCTCGCGTGGCTGTTGATGATGGCCGCGTTTGCGCTGTTCTTCTTCACGGCATTGGCCGGGCGGCTATGGTGTGGCTTCGCCTGCCCGCAGACCGTATGGACCGAAGTGTTTATCTGGATGGAGCAGTGGACCGAGGGAACGCGCTCGCAACGGATGAAACTCGACAAGGCGCCGCGGAGCTGGAACAAGCTGCGCCGTAAGGGTTCGAAGCAGCTGCTCTGGATCACGTTTTCGATGTGGACCGGATTCACATTCGTCGGCTATTTCACGCCCATCCGACAGCTCGCCGTCGATATCGTGGCACTCAATGTTGGTGGCTGGACCTTGTTCTGGGGCTTGTTCTACGGCTTCGCCACCTATGGCAACGCCGGGTACATGCGCGAACAGGTCTGCAAATACATGTGCCCTTACGCGCGTTTCCAGAGCGCGATGTTCGACCAGGACACGTTGGTCATTTCCTACGACGAGCAGCGTGGTGAGCCGCGCGGCGGCCGCAAACGTTCGGTCGATCGCAAGGCTGAAGGCATGGGCGATTGCATCGATTGCCAGCTTTGCGTGCAGGTCTGCCCGACCGGCATCGATATCCGTGACGGCCTGCAATACGAATGCATTGCCTGCGCTGTGTGCATCGATGCCTGCGACTCAATCATGGACACGATGGACTATCCACGTGGTCTAGTGCGTTATACGACTGAGCACTCCATGCACGGCGAGAAGACTCGCGTGCTGCGGCCGAGGATGTTCGTCTATGCCGGACTGCTGATTATCCTGATGACGGCGTTGATTACGTCGATGGTGACGCGCACGCCAATCATTCTCGATGTCATACGCGACCGCAACACCTTGTACCGTGAACTGCCGGGCGACCTGATCGAGAACACCTATACGGTCAAGGTCATCAACCAGAAAAACGAGGCCCGCCAATTTCACTTGTCTGTCGATGGCGTCCCTGGACTGACGCTGGACGGTGTTGTCGATAAATTCACAGTGAAAGGCGGTGCTGTCCTGTCGCTGCCGGTACGTGCCCGCACTCACCGCGACAATGCCTATGGCATCATGAACATTACATTCTCTGTGACGGCTGCCGACGATACCGGGGTTTCGGTGACAGAAGACAGCCGCTTCCTCGGCCCAACACTGTAATGACTGAGCAAGACACCCAACCTTGGTACCGGCATTTCTGGCCGTGGTTCATCATCGTCCTGCTCGGCTCGTCGGTGAGCGCCAGCTTGTACATGGTGTACGTCGCGATTAGCACCGCGGAACCTGTCCTGCCGGAATACCAGCAACAACAACCGCAATGAGCGGCAGCGCCTGTTTTCATTGCGCGCTTCCGGTCAACCCTCGCGATAACTACCAGGTAGAGATAGACGGCGAGTCGAAACTTGTCTGTTGCCCGGGGTGTAAAGCCGTCGCCGAGTTGATTCGTGACACGGGTATGTCGAATTACTACGACATGCGCGATGCGCCGCAACCCGGCACCGGCCGCCCACCGGATGATGCTGCCGATTGGCAGGTTTACGATCGCGATGACATGCTCGCGGCGTTTGCCGAAACAATCGACAACGAAGCAGAAGCGACGATCTATGTCGGCAGCATGTACTGTGCGGCCTGCAGCTGGCTGATCGAGACGTCGATGTCGCGTGTTGCCGGAGTCGTCAGTGCCGACATCAACCCCGTAACCCACCGGCTCAGGGTGCGGTGGCGTACAGACCGGATTGGTCTCGGTGGAATTCTCGCGACGCTGGCCGGTCTTGGCTACGACCCGCAGCCAATGGCTCCGGAATCCGGCGCACGCCCCGAGTTGCTCGAACAACGTGTGGCGCTCAAGCGCCTCCTCGTTGCGTCGCTGGGCATGATGCAGGTCATGATGTTCGCTATTGGGCTGTATGCTGGCGACTATCAGGGCATGGAACCGGACATGCAGCGCTTCCTGCGCTGGGTCAGTTTCGCTGTCACCACACCTGTCGTGCTCTATTCGGCCCGCCCATTTTTTACCAGCGCCTGGCGCGGCATTGTCGCCCGCTCTCCCGGCATGGACCTGCCCGTCTCGATCGCGGTCGGCAGCGCCTATATCGGGTCCGTGTATGCGACGCTGACCAGTGCGCCGGCCGTTTGGTACGACTCGGTCGTCATGTTCGTCTTCTTCCTGACGCTGGGCCGATTCCTCGAGATGCGGGCCCGCCACCGTTCAATCGACCGCAGCGCAGCGCTATCTACGTTGTTGCCAACGACCGTCACACGATGGGAGGGCGGTGCCGAGGCGACGGTACCTGTGAGCCAGCTCGTTGCCGGAGATATTATTCTCATACGCCCCGGTGAGTCGATCCCGGCCGACGGACTGCTCATTGATGGCAAAACCAGCGTCGACGAGGCATTACTGACGGGCGAAGCGACACCCAAAACGAAGACATCCGGTGATGCCGTCGTTGCCGGAAGTATCAATCTCGATGGCGTCATCAAAGTTCGCGTCGAGCACACAGGTGGCGATACAACTTTGGGAACGATCAGCCGCCTGAGCGAACGCGCAAGATATGCGCGGCCCGAATTCGTGCAAATCGCCGACCGGATCGCAAGCTTCATCGTGGTGGCAATTCTCATTATCTCGGCAGGTGTCGCCGCAGCCTGGTACTTCATTGACTCTGAGCGCGTGTTCGTCATCACGCTCTCGGTGCTTGTCGTCACCTGCCCGTGTGCACTCGCACTGGCAACACCTGCAGCATTCGCAGCGGCTGGAACGCGGCTGGCGCAGCTGCGGATGCTCGTTACGAACGGCAATGCGATCGAGGTGCTATCCAGAGCCAATCGTATCCTGTTCGACAAGACGGGCACCGTGACCCGAGGGATGCCGGTAATCGATGAGGTCAAAGTCCTCGACACGTCATTCGATGAGAATCAGTGTCGCAACATCGCAGCCGCCCTCGAATCGGTTTCCACGCATCCGCTCGCCAAGGCGTTCAATGTAGACGACAACCCGGTAGCCGCAGAGGACCAACGTATCGCCGTCGGCCAGGGCGTGTCCGGGAACGTCGACGGGCAACGCTGGCGCCTTGGCCGGGAGGCATTTGTGGGAGAGGCTTCAGCCTCGACGGCTGCAGCCGCGACAGAAGTCTGGCTTGGTTTCGACGACCATGCTGTCGCTCGCTTTACGATCAGTGACGCACTGCGCAGTCACAGCGACGAAGCTATGTTGCAGCTTGCGAGCCTGGGATTGAACCCGGTTTTGATCAGCGGTGACAGACAGGAAACGGTGCATGACATCGCATCGCGACTCGGAATCGATGAGTACCACGCTGAGTGCACACCCGAGAGTAAACTCGACATCATCCGCAAGGCGCAGCAGGACGGCGATACTATTATCATGGTTGGTGACGGCATCAACGACGCGCCCGTACTCGCGGGTGCCGACGCATCGATCGCACCGGCGCATGGCGCCGCACTCGCGCAGACGAGCGCGGACATCATCCTGGTCGGCGATACCCTGACGCCAATCGTCTCTGGCGTATTGACGGCCCGCAAGACCATGCGCATCGTGCGCCAGAACCTGGCCTGGGCAATCGTCTACAATGGCTGCGCATTGCCGTTGGCGGCCCTGGGCTATGTACCGCCGTGGGCCGCGGCGATTGGGATGAGCACAAGTTCATTAATCGTCGTGCTTAACTCGTTGCGAATTAACCGCTGACAGACGCACATGAACATACTTTACCTACTGATTCCCCTGGCCCTGTTGCTACTGGCTTTCGCCGTGTGGGCATTTTTCTGGGCCGTCGGCAGCGGGCAATTCGATGACCTCGACACGCCGGCGATGCGCGTCGTGATGGACGACGACACCAAGCCTCCGGAAGATTCCGACTTGTGACCGAACTGTACCCGCTGCTGACGGCCGCGCTTCTGGCCGGACTATTGGGCAGTGCGCACTGTCTGGGTATGTGCGCCGGCATTTCGGGCCTGTTCTCGGTCAATAACAGTGTCGCTTCGCTGCGCACGCAAGTCCCGTTCGCCCTGACCTACAACCTGGGCCGTGTCATTAGTTACGCAGTGCTCGGGCTGATCGTTGCCGCATTTGGCAGCGTTGTCGTGAAAGCTTCTCCCGGGCTTGCCGGTGCTATTCGTTTACTCAGCGGCGCAATCATCATACTTGTAGGTCTTAAAGTCGCGTTCGACCTGCGGCTGCTCAACATCATCGAGAGAATGGGCGCGGGCTTGTGGGCGAAGATGGCGCCGGTAGCGCAGAAACTCGTGCCGGTCACAAGTCTGCCCAGGGCGCTCGGTCTCGGGCTGGTCTGGGGCTGGTTGCCGTGCGGCCTCGTCTACAGCGTACTGATGATTGCCGCGAGCAGCACGCAGCCGTTACATGGTGTGGCCATCATGGTCGCGTTCGGCATCGGCACAGTACCGGCGATGGCACTCTCGGGTCTCGGTGCTGCGCGGTTATCGGAACTCATGCGCCGTCGCAGCACTCGCCTGGGAATGGGCCTGTTAATAGTCGTGCTCGGCCTATTAACCATTGCAATGCCACTGACCAGCCTAATGTAACTGGCGCAGGCTGCCCGCCCCGATTTCGGACCAGTGGAGCCAAGAGGACCATTCAGCCTAGTATCGGGCGTCAATATCGCAGCTGTCGCCAGGGCAGTGTTGCTCGCCATGACAGCTCAGCGTACAGCGGCCATTAAATGTCCCTTGGTCCTCAAAAACCGGCGTGGGATTTCCCAGGGTCGGCGAGACGATGTTGGTATCGAAATTGATCAGATGTGTGTTGTTCGGAAATCCGTTGCTTGACGTGGCTTGGGTCGATGACACGCCATGTGGGTCATGGCAGGCGTTGCAAGGCACATCGCCGTTTTCCAGGTGCCTCGAATGTTCACCAAAGCTGTCATCGTTCAAAATACTGTCATAGCTATGGCAGCCAAAGCACAAGGCGTATACGGCGGCGCTCTCCTGGGTATTGTCGGCCGTTACATAACGACGAGCAAGCAGGTTCGGGCGTATGGACCCATGCGGCCCGTCGGGACCACTGCCACCGCCCGTAGTGGATGAATTGCTGTTGTGACAATCGATGCACGTAATGATCGTGCCCGGCGGCAGCGTCAGGCTGGGCACGTTGGGATTAACACTCGGCCCCAACACCGGATGGAATGACGGATTCCCGGTATCGAACTCCAGCGCTACATTGGTCTGCTCGTGCACGCGCGATGTCGGTGGTGACGGTTTGCCCGGACTGTATGCGTGGCAACGGAAACACAGTTGGTAGACCTCGGTGATTGGGTTGACCTGGCCCAGACCCGAGGAGTCGACGCCCCTTACAGCGTTTAATGGACCTGGGAGGTTACCGTTATCGACCGAGGTAACGGCGTGCGGATTGTGACAGTCGACGCATTCTACGTGCCTCGACTGCACAACGGCAGGCTCTACTGATGGACTGGGATCATGGACACCCGTGGTCGACGCTATCGGATGCCGGGACGCCTTGTTGAACTCAGCCTGAATATTTGTGTTTGCCACGGAACCATCGTGGCACTCGAGGCAGGTTGCTTCTTCAACATCCTTCAATAAACGCTCAGGCGATGGTGCGCTGTGCGGAGTATGGCAATTGAAGCAACTGTTATCCGCCACATCGACGCCCCGCCATGCGGTCCTCCTGTCGTCCCAGGGTCCCGGCGATCCGGGCGGATTGCCGGACTGCGTCGCGTGCGATGACGTAGCGAAATCCCAGCTCGAGAGGTCATGGCACGTCAGGCAGATGTCGCCATTCGCGGATTGCACATTCAGGAAAGGCTCCAGCGTATTGTCATGCACGTCATGGCAGGTTGTGCACTCGAGATATTGCCCATCCTGCAGCGGCAGCGGAGAGATATTGGAGCCGTTGATTCCCGGAGACTGTAAACGCGTATCGCTGGCAGACAGGCTGTTGTCATACACGAGCGAAACCGGGTGGTCGTCGCTCAGGTTGGTGCCAAGCCGCCCCCTGTCATTCAATCCGAACGTGAAGCTGGGGTCCTCCTGGGACGGATTGACGAAATCCCCCAGCGCGATCGTGCCGTCATGGCACGAGAGACACAGCAAGGAAAAATTCCCTGATCTGAGCTGTGGATCTTCTGGCGACGAGTCCAGTGTGCTGCTGCCATATAGCTGATAGACCTGCCCCGATGGAAGGTCACGATTCCACAACGGCCCGATTTGGGATGAATGGTGAGGCGTGTGGCAAAAGATACAAACTTCGTTGATGGAACCACTTGTCACGGAACCCGGGCCGG
>Ga0255052_10000175_pt1 | contig 48768 bp, 37 predicted proteins | sample JV7_2_21_MG_FD_188632 | JGI IMG/M metagenome (GOLD analysis project Ga0255052, IMG submission 188632) | Seawater microbial communities from Jervis Inlet, British Columbia, Canada - JV7_2_21 | ecosystem: Environmental > Aquatic > Marine > Inlet | place: Canada: British Columbia | collected...
TGCTCTGGTGTCCGACATCGCAGCAGAAGCGCGTGCAGTGCTGCAGAAAATGGCATCCCGAACGACTCACATGCGTGCCGGAGACAAGGATATCCACGTCTTGTTAGCTGTTGTCGAAATTCCGCCACGGGTATTGGTACTTGGCGCCGGACCGGATGCTGAGCCGGTTGTCCGGTTTGCGGCTGAATTGGGCTGGCGCTGTACGATCGTTGACCATCGGCAGGCCTATGTTGATACCGGTGAATTTCCGGGGGCGGAGGCAATCCACTGCATAGAGGCTGACAAGTTGAGCGCAAGCCTCGATCTGGCGATCTTCGACATGGCCATTGTGATGAGCCACCATTTGGTCTCAGATCGTAGCTACCTGCGCCAGCTTGCCGCGACGGATATTGGTTATATCGGATTACTTGGCCCGGGCAATCGGCGCCAACGACTACTGTCCGACCTTGGCGTCCTGGCCGAGAGCCTCAGGGACAGGTTGCGTGGGCCTGCGGGTCTGGACATTGGCGGTCGCGGACCGGCGCCGATCGCCTTGTCGATTATTGCGCAAATGCAGGCAGAGATCCGACGACCCGGGGATAGCTAATCGGTCGGTGGCATGTTTCCCGGAAGAAATATGCGAATGATCATGTCGGATAGTTCATCCAGCGCGCCTTCCGTATCGAGGTCGACACCGCTTGTTCCCTTCATCTCCACGCCCAGCGCGACCAGCCCACCAGCGGTTGCGCGGATCATGTTGAACAACAAGGCAGGGTTGCCAGGCGGCGAAACACCGAGCGCTTGCAGTTGCGACAGGTGGCCAACGACAAGCTCATATAGCGGCCGCAAGTGTGACTTGATAAGCCATTCAAGACGCGTGTTTGAATAACCGGCTTCCTGCAAAATGAACTTGTTCAGGGCCGGTTGCTTGTATGAGTTGTGGACGTAGGCGCGAACGAACGCTGCTGCGCGCGCTTTCAGATCTGCCTCAGGCTCTGCGGCCATCGCGCTGGCCAGCGCGGCGCTGAATTCACAGAAAATTCGGTCCGCTGCGGCGCGCCACAACTGATCCTTGTTCTTGAAATGATAGGTGATAAGCGGGTGGTGCACTTTTGCACGATCGGCAATATCCCGCGTCGACGTACCTTCGAAGCCGTTCTCGGAGAAGGCCTCGGTCGCCGCTTCGAGCAGTTTTCGCTGAGTTACGACACTACGTTGTTGTTGTTTGCGATCCGGATGATGCCAGCTGACTGGTTCTTCGAGTGTCACGGACTCCATCCATATATGGTTTCAATCGACCGTCAGCGTACTGACAAATTTAAGGATAGTCCAGTTTCCAGGGTCCAGGCGAGGACGCCAGCCGCCCGTAAAGCGCTTATTCGACAGCAAACAACATGCGCACGGCCGCTCGTCTTTCGACGACCAGACCGTCCTCGACAACCGGCGCAAACTCCCAACCAGCAACGGCTTTGGTAGCTGCATTGACAAACGTTTCGCCAGGTTGCGAGTCGCGCACGGCGATGTCCTTCACTTTACCATCGGCGCCGACAGTGAAGATCACGTCAACCCAACCCGAGATACTTCGCCGTTCAGCGACTCGCGGATATTTTGGAGCCACGTATTTGCGGCGTGTCAATGAGCTGACCGGGACCGGATCAGAATTGAGCACATTCTGCGCCCCTGGTTCTTCAATCGGTGTTCCTGAGGATACGTCGATTGCCGCGGCATCTGTAGTCGCGGGTGCGGCCGTAGCGGCCGAGGTGTCGCCGGCGCTACCTACTTCATCAGCGGACTCGCTGCTGAGCGCATCGCTGGCTGCGTTATTCGCGTCCTGGGTACCAAGATCATCGCGTGGCTTCGCGGGCAGTAATTCCTGTGTCTCACTTTGTCCAGTCGTCGCACGTGCTTCCGTGGCTGCTGCGATGTCACCGAGGTTACCGGCTTCATTGACAGGCCCACCTGCCAATTCATCGCTTATTGATGGGGTCATTGCGTTGTTCATTTCCCCGGTTGCCGCATTGGCCGTAGCTGGCACAGCCGCCTGTTGTGCATTGGCGATACGTAATGCTTCAGCACGCTGTTCTTCAGCACGTTGCTCTGCTGCCATTTGTTCTGCAGCACGTTGTTCCGCAGCGCGGCGATCCGCTGCTTCCTGTCGGTCGGCTTCTTCTCGCAGAGCCCGAGCTTCACGTTCGCGGGCGGCGATTAATGCCGTTGACGATTCAGCCAAAGCGCTGCTGGACGGATCCACCTCGCTGACGTCAACGAGCAAGGCTTCTGCAGTATTAAAATTGCCCCGGTCAATTTGCGTTCGGGCCTGTAGTACGAGGCGACTGGCGATGACCGACAATCCCTGCAGCGCCGCAGTATTTTCGGGATCGTTGCTCAGTACCAACTCATAGAAGTAACGGGCGTTGTCATTCGATGGAACTGTGAGCTTGTCATCTGCCAGCCGACTAGCCGCCTGGGCCAGCACTTCGTCAACCTGTTGCTGACTGCGTGCTGCACTGAGTTCGTTGTCGGCCAGATCGATATCAGTCGCGTCTGCGATATTTAGCGCTCGTGCACCCGAAAGGGCGAGAGCTGCGTCTTCATAACGCGTTTCACGAATTGCGATGCGAGCGTCATCGAGGAGATCTCTGAGTTGCAGCTGCGCAAATTGCGCTGTCAGGAATGGCAGCCGTGCATTATCCGAATCCGCCAGGGCAACGCGTTGCAATGCTGCTTCCGCGTCGTCGTTGCGACGCTCCAGCAAGGCCGACTCCGCATTGGCAAGCGCTTCCTGGATAACGGCATTCAGTTCATAAGCGATCACCGCGTCGTCTGGCACCGTGGCGGATGCCGCCATATAGAGTTCAATCGCGTTGCTGCCCGGTGGATTGAAGATCTGTCCTGCGGCACGTGCGCGCCGAGCTTCGTCGACTAGTTCGTCACGCGCCACTTTGCCAGCAACGATCTCTGGAGACTCAATCACGAGGTCGGCTTCAGGCGTGATTGACGGCGTAACTGACAGCGGTTCATCGCTGGCGACACGCTTTCCGGAATCACCCAATACCCAAAATCCCAGGCTGGCGACAACAAGCAGGGCAGCCGCGCCGATGCCAAGTATCCTATGCCGGCGGAACAGCGAGCCCCCGGTGCCGTCGCTACCGGATTCGGGTGTGCTCGTGCTCGAATTGCGCACAAGTGAATTTCTGATCCCGGTATATGACGCACCGATCGACTTGACAATACCCGTCGTCACGAGGGGAAAGTCCTTATCGCTACCTTCAATGGAACCCGACAAACGATCTGCTGTGTCGGAAACTTCGATAACTGATAGTGGCTCGGCGACAGGGTTCGTTGCGGGCCCCACCTGCGGTTCGGATCTACGTTCGGGCTGAAGTTCAGACTTTGTTCTGGTTTGAATTGAACCTTTGGTTTGCCGTGCTGGCCTGGCCTTCGGTGTTGGTTCCGGCTTTGCCGGCTCTGTGGGCTGAACCCTGTCTGGTGCTTTCTTGCCGACGTAAATGAAAGCCGCATCAGGTGCCTCAACGTGGTGCTTGACTGATGCCTCAACCGCAAGTCGTGCACGGCCCGGCGAGACCGGCTTCAACAGGAACCGATAGACCTTACCGCGATTGATCAGATCCATGAGCATTTCGCCATCGTCACGGCGACCGGCAACTATAGCTACCAGACGAGGCACTGTCGTTCGCAAATGCAATGTCAGTTCTTCGATGTTCGACCCGACCACGGCGGCGTCGACAACCGCAACACCGATCTTGTACTTGCGCACTGCTTCGTCTGCTTGAACGACGGTATTCGCGCAATGTACATTGTGCAGGCCGCGTGATGAGTCTTTGATCGTAGTGAGGAACTCTTCGTCTTTGGTCAGGACCAATACGTCTACCGCTCTGCTGCCAACTGATGAAATTCTCTTTGGGTTCAGAGCCGGCATGCGTCCCGTACCATCGCTTATCATCGCCGACCCGTTCTCGGAGGTTTCCATGACGATGTGCTCTGTCGCGGGTATGTCGACATTGGCCGCCGTATCGTTCGCTGACTCGGCAAGTGCGAGTAAGCGCGCCTGTCGAGTCGCGTTGTCGATCAGGGCGAGCAGTGAATCTGAGGTGACTCCGCCGCGCACGACCTGAAAAACCTCCTGGTCACCGACGAGAGCTTCCAGCCCATCGTCCTGGTTGCCTGCAAGCAGGATACCGATCGTGTCCGGTGAGCGCTTTCTTGCCTCGCGCAATGCGTCGAGTCCGCTCATACCTGGCAGGTCTTGCGCGGTGACTATGACGTGAATCGGAGTGTCACCGAGAGTGTTCAGGGCCTCACTTCCGCTGGTCGCACAATGCACCGTGTAACGATCGTTGAACCCTGAGCTCAGTTGGTCCAGCGTGCTTTGCTCGCTATGAAGTAACAGCACTTGCGTTCTAAATTGTTCCAGCGACACTCGACCCACTCCAATAGTTTTATGTTCAATGCACTACGCAGTCCTGGCGTCGAGGAAGTATATCTCTGCAGACCCTTTAAACTGGCCGGTGGGGCCTGCTGATGCTTGAATCTGTGACATGCCGCACATTCAAAGTGCAGGGCGCGTCACGTTTGGCTTTCAGACAGATTCTGGTCGCCTCAATTTAGCGTCTGGCGGGAGTGTCGCGGGCTTGACTATCGACTGGTGCGAGTGGTGCCCGGTTCAGGCATTTCGCCCGTGGCTGCGGACCTCTTCGGCAAGTTCGGCCAGCGCATCGTCCAACGGCAGAACACGTTGATGTTTTGACCCGAGACGACGCATCGCGATGCTGCGATCCTCAACTTCGCGCTGACCGACGGCCAGCAGCACCGGTACCTTCTGCACGCTGTGCTCGCGAACCTTATAAGAAATTTTTTCATTACGCAGATCGGATTCGGCAATGAGGCCACTTTCGACCAGCCGTTGCACGACTTCCCCTGCATAATTATTTGCGTCTGATGTGATCGTCAGCACCTTGACCTGTGTTGGCGCAAGCCAAAGTGGCAGATGCCCGGCGTAATGCTCTAGCAGGATGGCGATAAAACGTTCCAGTGACCCGAACATCGCCCGATGCAACAACACGGGCGTGTGCTTGTTGCCATCCTCACCAATATAGGTCGCGCCAAGTCTGCCTGGCAGGTTGAGGTCCACCTGCAATGTGCCGCACTGCCAGTCCCGCCCGATTGCATCGCGCAAAACAAACTCCAGCTTCGGTCCATAGAATGCGCCTTCGCCGGGATTGTGTGTGTAATCGAGCCCCGACGCATCGAGCGCTTTCAGTAGTGCCGCTTCGGCCTGGTCCCATACCGCGTCGTCGCCGACCCTTAGCTCGGGTCGGTCGGCGTACTTGATGCGCACATCACTGAAGCCGAGATCTTGATAGATGCCGAGGATCAGATTGCAAACCGCGATTGATTCATCGGTGATCTGTTCGGGCGCGCAGAATATGTGCGCGTCGTCCTGCGTGAACGCGCGGACCCGAAGCATGCCGTGCAACGCACCAGAGGGCTCATACCGATGTACCTTGCCGAATTCGGCGAGCCGACAGGGCAGGTCGCGGTAGCTCGTTATGCCCTGTTTGAACACCTGCACATGCCCGGGGCAGTTCATCGGCTTGATCGCATAGGTGCGACCGTCCTCCGTCTCGGCCGTGTACATGTTTTCGCCGAACGTCTCCCAATGGCCCGATCGTTCCCAGAGTGAGCGGTCCATCAATTCGGGCGTGTTGACCTCCTGATAGCCGGCACCGTTCTGCGCCTGACGCATATAGTCGACGAGATTTTGAAACAGCTTCCATCCCTTCGGATGCCAGAACACGGCGCCCGGCGCCTCTTCCTGAAAATGAAACAGGTCCATCGTGCGGCCAAGGCGCCTGTGGTCGCGTTTATCAGCCTCCTCAAGCATCAGCAGGTACTTACGTAGTTGCTTTTCGGTAGACCAGGCCGTGCCATAAATTCGCTGCAGCATGGCGTTTCGCGAGTCACCACGCCAGTACGCACCCGAAACCCGAGTCAACTTGAATGCTTTTCCCAGCTTACCGGTCGAGGGTAGATGGGGACCTCTGCATAAATCGATAAAGTCACCCTGTCGATACAAGGTCAGCGCCTCGTCAGAAGGAATGCTCTCGATGATCTCGGCTTTGTATTCTTCGCCGATGCCGCGAAAAAATTTGCCGGCCTCATCGCGCGTCCAAACCTCACGCTCGATCCTTTCGTCGCGATCTACGATCTCCTTCATACGTGATTCGATGATTTCGAGATCGTTCTCCGTGAACGGTTCGTCGCGTGCGAAATCGTAGTAAAAGCCGTTATCTATCGCGGGGCCGATCGTTACCTGCGTGTCGGGCCACAGCTCCTTGACAGCCTCGGCGAGCACGTGCGCCGCATCGTGGCGCAATATTTCGAGACCCTCTTCCGAGTCCCGGGTGATGATCTCTACCGCTGCATCGGCCTGGATGTCACGCGTGAGGTCCCACAACTGGCCGTCGACACGAATAGCGACCGCATCACGAGCCAGGCTCTTGCCAATACTGGCAGCGACATCGGCTCCGGTCGTGGTTGAGTCGAATGCTTTGACGGAGCCGTCTGGTAAGGTGATTTTCGGCATGTTACGGCTAGTTGGTTATTAGGAGGACGGCCCTTGGGCACGGCGCGTTATTGTACGCGAAATGGCCCACCGAAACCCGAGCAAACCACGCGCGCCTGACCTGTCGCTCTGGCCCGCACCTGATCATGTACAATGCGCTCGACCTGCAAACTGAGCCGACCGTGTACGAACCACAAGCTTCATTTCCAGCTGCACAGCACGATCACGCTGACTGTGTTGAGACCGCAATGGCGACCGCGGAACAACTTTGTCGCGAACGCGGATTGCGTTTCACTGCCCTGAGGCGGCGCGTCCTGGAGTTGGTATGGGAGAGCCACAAGCCGGTCGGAGCGTATGAGATTCTGGACAGTCTCAGCGACGAGGGCAAGAAATCTGCGCCTCCGACAGTCTATCGGGCGCTTGGCTTTCTCATCGAAACGGGTCTGGTGCATCGGCTTGATTCCCTCAATGCGTTTGTTGGCTGCCCGGAACCAGCCCAACCGCACACCGGACAGTTCCTGATATGCAGGCAGTGTCTTATGGTTGCAGAGCTCGATGACGCGGTCATTGATTCGCTCGTCACTGAGAAGGCCCGGACGCTCGGATTTACTGCCGTGCGCCAGATACTCGAAATCGAAGGCATCTGCCGCGACTGCGGGAACAGCGACCAAGGAACCTCTGATTAATAATTTCACGGCGGTGCTGGCCCATATAATGGCGCCCTTTCCAATCTGGCTTGATACTATTTTATGAGCGACGTTCCAGCGCGGGATTTCATCCGCCAAATTATTCACGACGATATTGCCTCGGGTAAGCATGGCGGCATCGTGACTCGTTTCCCCCCCGAGCCGAACGGTTACCTGCACGTTGGCCACGTAATGTCGATTTGTCTGAATTTCGGCGTTGCCGAAGAAGCCGGAGGTATTACGTTCCTGCGTTTCGATGATACGAATCCGGGAAAGGAGAGTGAAGAGTACGTGCTGGCGATCGAGCGCGATGTCCACTGGTTGGGATTTGACTGGGCCGGGCGATTGACGCATGCATCGGATTATTTTGAAAAACTTTGTGACGCGGCTACACAACTGATTGAGTCCGGAGCAGCCTATGTCGACAGTCTGAGTGCTGATGAAATTCGCGAGCACCGCGGTACGCTAACCGAAGCAGGTCGAGACAGTCCGTATCGCGACCGCAGCATTGCTGAGAATCTGGACTTGTTCAAGCGCATGCGTGCCGGAGAATTTGCTGACGGCGAACACGTGCTGCGTGCAAAGATCGACATGGCATCGCCGAATATCAACCTGCGTGATCCGGCGTTGTACAGAATCCGTCACGTGAGCCACCAGCGCACGGGTAACCTGTGGCCCATCTATCCGATGTACGATTTTGCCCACACGCTGTCAGATGCGTTCGAGGGAATTACGCATTCACTTTGCACACTGGAATTCGAAGACCATCGGCCACTGTACGATTGGTTTCTCGAACAGTTGCAGCTGCCGCATCGGCCGCGGCAGATCGAGTTTTCGCGTCTTAATCTGGCGCATACAATTACCAGCAAACGCAAGCTCAACGCTCTCATTGAAAGTGAGGTTGTATCCGGCTGGGATGACCCGCGTATGCCGACGATTGCGGGCATGCGCCGACGTGGCTATCCGGCCGCTGCGATGCGCGATTTTGTTACGAGAGCCGGTGTGACAAAGAAAGACAAGCTGATCGAGATGGGCGTTCTGGAGAACTGTATCAGAGAAGCTCTCGGCGAGTCAGCGGAACGTCGTATGGCAGTGTTGCGCCCGCTCAAAGTGGTCCTGACAAACTATCCGCAGGGTCAGGTTGAAATGCTGCCGGCGAAGAACCATCCAGGTCGTTCCGAACTTGGGACGCGCAAGATTCCGTTTGCGCAGGAACTATGGATCGAGCAAGACGACTTCATGGAGGAGGCGCCACGCAAATTCTTCCGCCTCAAGCCTGGGGGCGAGGTCCGGTTGCGATTTGCCTACATCATTCGTTGTGATGAAGTCATCCGGAACGAGGCGGGCGATGTCGTTGAACTGCGGTGCACCTATGACCCGGACACGCGCAGCGGCTCGGGAACCAGCGATCGCAAGGTTAAGGGCACCATTCATTGGGTGTCTGCCGAACATGCACAGTCCGCCAGGGTGCGTCTGTACGATCGCCTGTTCACGATACCTGATCCGAACAAGGCCGATGACATGATGGCGGTCCTGAATCCTGATTCGCTGCTAACGGTCGAAGCAATGCTCGAGCCGTCATTGTGTGGAATTGAGGCGGGGCTGGCGGTGCAGTTCGAACGATTGGGTTATTTCTGCCCCGATTCCGAAGACAGCTCTCCGGATTCACCCGTCTTTAATCGTACAGTGACGTTGCGTGACTCATGGGCAAGAATTGAAAAGCAGCCGTGAACCGGCCACAAACGGCCAGTCGATAACGGCATAATCCAGTCCGGGGAACACCGACAACCAATCCCAATGCAACTTGCCGCCTACGGCTCTGCGAGGCGTTCGTCGTATTATTTTCGGTCGAGAATATCGCGCACTGCGTTTGCCAGTTCCGCGTTCTGGTAAGGTTTTTTCAATACGTCGTTCCCGTGCTGCAGAAAGCCAATATCAAAGACAGACGAATCAGAAAAACCCGAGGTCAAGAGCACTTTCAGGTTCGGATAACTCTGATGTACAAAGCTCTCAAGCTCGACACCGGTCATGCCGCCAGGCATCACAATATCGCTAAACACAAGGTCGATATCCTCGTGTTCTTCCAGAGCCACTGACGCCTCCGCTCCAGTACCTGCCTCAAGTACGCGGTACCCGAGCGACGTCAGGAGTTCGACCGTTAACTTGCGCACCGCCACATCGTCCTCAACCGTCAAAACCGTCTCATGCCCACGAGGCATACCAGCCGTGCCGATTGTGGCTCCACCAATGCACTCGGTGGTTGATTGCGCTTTCGGCAGGTAAATCCTGACCGTCGTGCCATGGCCCTCCTCGCTCTCGATTTCGATATGGCCCTGCGATTGCTTAACGAAACCATACACCATACTGAGCCCCAGGCCACTGCCCGTGCCGATCTCTTTGGTCGTGTAGAACGGCTCGAAAACACGCCGAAGGATTTCTTTTTTGATGCCGGCACCGTTATCGCTGACCATCAACAACACGTACTCGCCGCCAATGACTTCCTCGTCCTCGCCCGCATCAACGTTATCCAGCGTACAGTTGCGGGTTTCGATAGCGAGTTCACCTCCGTTTGGCATCGCGTCCCGGGCGTTGATACACAGATTAACTACCGCGTTTTCGAGTTGGCTGGGATCGACCTCTGTTAACCAGAGATCGTTGGCATCTGTTGTCGTGAGGCTTACCTGCTCACCGAGCGTTCTCCTTAGCAGCGGTTCAAGATCGATTACGAGCTTATCGATCGCGATGACCTTCGGCGTCAGTATCTGTCGCCGTGAAAAAGCGAGGAGTCGCCTGGTAAGATCCGCCCCGCGAAATGCCGCATCGAGTGCATCCGATATCGACGCTGTAAGCGCGTCGTCTTGTTTCACGTATTCTTCTATCATCTGCAGATTGCCAATGACAACAGTCAACAGGTTGTTAAAGTCGTGGGCGATACCGCCCGTGAGTTGTCCCACCGCCTCCATCTTTTGTGCATGGCGGAGGGCACTCTCAACCTTTTCAAAGAGAGCCTGTTCGCGTTTCCTGATTCGCTTGTCCAGGAATGCTGCAACTAACGCGAGGATGCCCACAAGAACGATCAGCACAACACACGTGGCAATTAAAATAGTGGATTGCTTGGCGTACTGCATGTATTCGGCTTCCGTTCGTTCATCAAGCTTGATGAAAAACGCATTAATCGGCATCATTATTTTGATTTTCGATTTGTGGTATTCCTCTCCGTGAAGCAGGCGGAGGGCCATATCACGGTTGCTTTCGCCCTGGCGCCGATATTGTTCGTCCGCAACAGCCAAACTATCGTTGATGGCCCTCATGGCAACCTCTTCCAGCGCGACCAGGGTATCGGATTGATCCTGCGCTTCTCGTAATAGCGCCAATTCATCTTCGGCAAGCCCTAGAGCGATCATCAATTCCCGGAACGATTGTGTCTCGCCATATTCGCTTGGCCAGCCATTGTGGGTGCCAAAAAATCCCAATAAATATGGTCATAGTCTTCCGGACGGGGCTGCTCACCGTTACGGATCGCCAATACGGAATGAAACTGATCCTCAAAACGTTTGTCACCCGTGGCAGCAAAGGTGCGGACCATGCGTGTCAAATCGTCAGAACTCTGGCGTAATTCGTTTGCAATTAAACGCGACTGATAACGATCAGTGCCGCTTTCGACAAGGGATTCAAGGATTGGATATAACCTAAATGAGAAAAATAAAAAGCCGGCAAAAAGAATCGTAGTACTTATCAGAGCGTATGAACGCCAAGCTCTCAAAGTGGCGACAGGTGCATTTATGTTCAGCATAATCTATTGACACCCTCCTGTTATGATCAGCCAAAAGGCCAGCTATCAGCAATCTGTACAGTGCCAAAATGTTTCGGGACATTTGGGGCACTGATTCAAGAGTTACTGCAGTTCATCCGGCCTGGCTTCCTTGCTCGGGGATTGTATTGTGATTGTCAGCATATTGACAATCATTCCAGGCGTGGTCGGCTCATTCTGTAACAAGACCTTTTTCATGATCGGTCACATGGCTATTCTTGCACAAGATCTCCCTGAATAAGATTCAATCGAGGCGAGTTTTTTTCGCTCGTCCTTGTTACACCAAATCGCTGCCGGCCTCATCAGGTGCCCAGCATTGGCTCTAGCCTTTACTAGTGCTCAGAGTTCTGTATGGTGGCAGCGTCGCCCAACAGCCGTGTAGCCCGGAGCCTCAGTGACGAGCGCGATTTTCACCAAATACCTGTTTGAGATCTATTTTGTCTACGGATTGAGTTTTGTCCTGTTGGGGTGCGCGGCGCTGCTTCATTTGGGTGATTTCAAGGTCGTACCGATCGCTCGCCATTTTTGGCTTATAGGCGCGTTCGGACTGCTGCATGGCGCCAAGGAGTTCCTCGACGCCTGGGTGCTGCTAACGAATTCAGCTGGTACAGGGATCGTTTGGGCCGATAGCTCATTACTGCTGCTGTCATATTTGGCCCTGTTTGAGTTTGCGCGACGCGCTGCGGAGACATACGGCAGCCAACACGCTGTTGATAGGGGATTATTGACCTCTCTCTGGATCTATATGCCACTGTCTATAGGAATGCTGTTCCTGGCTGGCATAGCCTCCGATGGCGTCGCGGGATTGGGCGCTGGAATCCGCTATTTGTTCGGATTCCCCGGTGCGGTCCTGGCCGGGCTGATGTTGTACCGAGCATTCGACGCGAACAGATCTGCCAAGTTTATTCTCGCCGGTGCGATCGCGGTCTATGGTGTCGTTGGAGGATTGATCACAGCAGACGTTGCTGGGTTTCCGGACTGGCTGCCGACCAATACCTCATTCCTCGAAGCGACAGGGATCCCGGTTCAGTTGTTGCGCGCAACCTGCGCTCTTGCAGCGGCGCTGTCGCTTGTCGTCCTGGTGCGCGACGCAGCGCGCTCGGCCATGGTTCAGCTCGGCGAAAAGACTGTCGCATTACAGGATCTGGCGAAATCGCTCGAGCAGCGCATTGATGAACGCACTGCGAAACTGCAGGAGCGGGAACGCTTTCTCAGGGATGCACAACGGATCGCGCAAATCGGCTCGTGGGAGCTCGATCACCGGGAGGATATCCTCACCGGGTCGCAGGAAATTCACCGAATTTTTGAAATCGATGCGGCGCAAGATGGTTTCAACCGGAAGGCGTGTCTGAATGCCGTTCATCCGGATGACCAGGCGTTCGTGAAAAGTGTCTATGTTGACTTGATCGCCAACCACAAGCCAAGTGACATCAATTGCCGGCTGCGAATGACAGACGGCCGTATCAAGTGGATCCATGGACGCGCCGAATCGAAATTCGATGCCTATGGAACACCGCTTTTTTCCTGCGGCACCATCCAGGACATTACGGAGCAAAAGCGGGCTTCGCAGGCACTGCGGGAAAGTGAACGGCGGTTGCGAAAAAGTGAGATGCAGCGAATTAGCTTCCTGGAGGCTATGCCGGACGCGTTTGTCTCAGCAAATCAGCGTGGCGAGATCGTATATGTCAATGCTCAGGCAGAGCGCATGTTCGGTTACTCCAAAGCAGAGATGTACGGTCAGCAGATCGAGATGTTGATACCCGACAAAGCCCACGCGACGCATGTGAAACATCGTTCGGACTACTTTCAAAATCCAAAGGCCCGTGTGATGCGGGCGAGCATGGAGCTTTCGGCGCGGCACAAGGACGGTACCGAGTTCGCTGTGGAAATCAGCTTAAGTCCGATGGAAAGCGAAGGGGAACAGTTCGCGGCAGCAGCCGTGCGTGACATTACCGCAGGCAAAGCGATGAAAGAACAGCTGCTGCAGGCCCAGAAGATGCAGGCGGTGGGCCAGCTAACGGCTGGCATCGCGCATGACTTCAACAACCTGCTAACCGTCATCATTGGCAATCTGGAACTCCTCGTAGACCCCACGAACGAAGTTCCGGCCAATCATCACGGGGCTCAGGCAGCGCTCGATGCGGCCATGCGTGGGGCCGATCTGACCAGGCGGCTGCTGGCTTTCTCGCGAAAACAAGTGTTGGTACCTAGAGTCATAGCCATCAACGAACTGGTGACGGAGCTTCAACCGCTGTTGCACAGAACAGTTGGCGAAGCCATAAGTATTGAGACCCGGCTCGCTGCGGACCCATGGCAGACGCAGGTAGATCCCAGCCAGCTTGAAAACTCGATCATCAATGTGGCCCTCAACGCCAGGGACTCCATGCCCCATGGTGGCAAGCTCATTATTGAGACCAGGAATGAGGTTCTGGATCAGGCCTACGCCGAGAAGCACTCCGAGGTGTATCCAGGCGACTACGTGTTGCTTGAGGTAAGTGACACTGGTTGCGGAATCCCCAAGAATGTCCTGGAACAGATCTTCGAGCCTTTCTTCAGCACCAAGGAAACCGGGAAGGGAACAGGCCTGGGATTGAGCATGGTGTACGGGTTTGTCAAGCAATCGCTTGGGCACATTAATATCAGCAGCGAAGAGGGACGCGGAACGACTGTTTCAGTCTTTTTGCCCAAATCGGAGTCCGACATTGCACAGTCAGGCCTCACATCAACAACCATTAGCAGTATTCCAAATGGTGATGAGACGGTTCTGCTTGTAGAGGATGACGCTGGTGTCCGCAGGCTTGGGGTCATACTGCTCAGGAACCTGGGATATCAGGTGCTAGAGGCAGACAACGGGCCAGCAGCGCTCGTGTTGATGGAGCAGTACGATGAAATCGATCTGTTGTTCACTGATATGGTTATGCCCGGCGGTATGACGGGCGCAGACCTGGCGGAGCATGCGCGCAGGCTCAGACCGGAGCTAAAGGTGTTGTACACATCGGGTTATGCCAGCACAGCTGCTGAAGAATATGGGTCGTTGCAACACGGTGACGACATCCTGCACAAGCCATATCAAAAAAGAGAATTGGCACAAAAAGTCCGCAATGTTCTGGACCAGGGATAGCACCGGGACAGGGGCAGCGAATCGACTTTCGATGATCGACGGCGAGCTAGCCGCTATCGTTTTTTTTCTGATCGCAGGTCTTCTGTAAAACAGCCGTGTCGTACGGGTTGAACCCGCTCGATTCGATCGGGTCCGGAGGGGGCGGACCTGCGGTTTTGAGGTTCGGCGCAGTGGCCGTATGTTCATCGGCATAGATGTCCGGCATCAAAGTACTTTCTACCGATATCGTGTTACCCGATGGATCATCCGGACAGGTGTCGCCACCGCTCTGCCTTTCCGATCAGAGGTTCCCCAGGTCGTCAACCGTTGGTGACCTTTATGGGTGCACCACGGTCCGTGCCGAGACCTTCTGCGGCGCTGCCTTCTGCTTTGGCGACCTCAAGTACGCCAAATGAATTGATCAAAGCGAGGTAATCACCCGGCAGTACTCGTCCATAAGTCGACTCCATCTGGATTGCGTGCCCGGCAATATGCGTTACTGGCTCGGAGAACGGTTCAAGCAGCGTCGCGTCAATGTTGCTGATCAGGTTGCCAAACGCGTCGACCGAGACGATGATTCCGGAAATATTGCCGGCAGTGACATCAGGTTCATCGACCCACGCCGGGATCCAGTTTCGTGTCGGACGGCCGATTTCGGCCAGCGTGATTCGGCCAGCAGCAAGCTCTGCAGCGATTGGCGCGAATATGTCGCGCCCGTGAAACGTCGCACTTGGATCCCTGATATCGAGTTTGGCCAGTGCGCCCATGTCCAGATGATAAGCAACCGGTTCATCCACAACATCAAGCATTCTCGCGAGCAGTCCGTTGTCAGGCGCCATGAAGTAATGGCCATCGTACTCGACCATGAGAATTTCACGCTCAGTTCCTACACCTGGATCAACGATTGCGACATGCACACTGCCGGGCGGAAAGTACTGATAAGAGCGGCTGACCCAAAAGCCTGCCTCGGGTGGCCATTGGGCCGGTATATCGTGCGCGAGGTCGATCACGTTCGCCGCAGGAAATCGAGAGATGATCACGCCCTTCATGACCGCCGCAAACGGCCCCTTGTGGCCGAAATCGGTGGTGATCGTGATCACGCCAGACGGGTTAGGCATCGTCATGCTCCGGGCTGTCCATGCTGGATACTATCAGGCAACTTCGGGCCCCGCCGAATGACGTTGGCCATTAACAGGTCTTGCGCCGCGAAGAGATACTGTGTCAATTGTTGCATAGCCGCAGGTGACGCTGGTCTATCCGCCCTTGAAATCTCCAACGTAGCTTTGCTGCAACATCCTTCCTGTCCGTCGATTGGCGAGTTCAGGCGATGTTGGGATCGGGCGACAACAGTCGTGCCAGCGCGAGTGCAATTCGACCTATCCGCTGCGGGCGTCGTCGTGAGACAATTGATCAGAGGTTCACCGATGACATCCCACCTGATTCCCAACGACGCACACGTGACCCAGTCTGGCATGATACTGGATGCGCTCGAGCGACCGCTGCACGACCTGCGTATCTCGCTGCTTGATAGTTGTAATCTTCGTTGCCCTTATTGCATGCCCGAAACGGAGTTTCATAGCGACTATGAGTTCCTGAAGCGTTCGCAGCGACTGTCACATGTGGAGATCCTAAAAATAGCTGGCGTTGCCACAAGATTGGGTGTCTCAAAGCTCCGTCTGACCGGCGGCGAACCGTTGCTGGACAAAAAACTGCCGGGGCTTATTGCAGGCCTTGCGGCACTGCCCGATGTCGAAGACCTTGCTTTGACGACGAACGGAATGTTGCTCGCGCCGGTTGCCTCGAGTCTCGCGGACGCCGGTTTGCATCGCGTCACAATCAGCCTGGATAGCATCGACGAGCAGGTCTTTCATCGCATGAGTGGCGGTCGGGGCGACCTCGGCAAGGTGCTCGACGGCATTGCTGCGGCGGAGCGCGTAGGTCTGTTGCCGATCAAGATTAATGTCGTTGTTCAGCGTGACGTCAATGATCACACCGTGCTCGAGTTGCTGGGTCATTTTCGCGGCACTGGCCATATCGTTCGACTGATCGAGTTCATGGATGTTGGCAACCAAAACGACTGGCGTATGGACGAAGTCGTGCCGTCCCGAGAACTGCTCGCAGCGGTGCAGGCAAGATGGCCGGTCCGGGCAGTGGGGCGAAACTACTGTGGCGAGGTTGCTCGCCGTTACCATTATGTCGACGGCCAGGGCGAGATTGGTTTCATTTCATCGGTGACCGAACCATTCTGTGGCAGCTGCAGTCGTGCCCGTCTTTCAGCTGACGGTATGCTTTATACTTGCCTGTTCGCGACGCACGGCACAGATATTCGAGAGCCACTAAGAAACGGCGCCGAGGACGAGGAACTGGCGGACATTCTGTCGCGGATATGGTTACAGCGAGCTGATCGTTATAGCGAACTTCGGCGACCTGATGTGGCCGAAACACATGCACTGAGCAAAGTCGAGATGTTCAGGATCGGCGGTTAGCCCGAAATCTATTCGCATGACCTTGAAGGAAATCTGGTTTGAGCAAACTCAGTCATATCGATGAACATAATCGACCAACGATGGTCGATGTCAGCGACAAGACGCCAACGCACCGTGAGGCGCATGCGCGGACCAGGGTGTATTTGCCTCCCAATGTCATGGCAGAACTTGATGGCGAGGAAATCGCGACCAAGAAAGGTCCGGCGTTCGAGACGGCAATCATTGCGGGAGTTATGGCCGCGAAGAAAACCCATGAGTTGATTCCGTTTTGCCATCCGCTCGGGCTTGAGCACTGCAAGATCACGATAGTCGTTGTCGGCGATAGCGCGATTGTCGACTGTCATTGCAAGGTAACCCACAAAACAGGCGTTGAGATGGAGGCGTTAACCGGTGCCAGTGTTGCAGCTCTGACCATCTATGACATGTGCAAAGCAATGTCACACGACATCGTCATTGCCGAGACGCGTCTCGTGTCAAAAGCCGGTGGCAAGCGGGATTACGAACGTGGCGCATGACCGTGTTTTTGGACTCGTGCTCGCCGGCGGTGAAAGTCGTCGTATGGGGCAGGACAAGGCATTGCTCACTCGTGATGGTCGAAGCCAGCTAGCGCACGTCGCTACATTGCTGGAACAGGTGGCCGACCGCGCGTTTGTCTCGGTACGCGCCGGGCAGCAGCAGGAGGCGGAACGCAGTCGCTTCGAGCTGATCATCGATCAATACAATGACATCGGACCCATCGCGGGCATTTTGTCGGCGATGGATGCGTTCGCCACAGTCGACTGGCTGGTCGTTGCCTGTGATTTGCCGAATATCGATAAGCAAACGCTCCGTTTTCTTCTCGAAAATCGATCGGACACGCAGCCATTTACCGCGTTCAGGAGCAGCTACGATGAATTGCCTGAGCCATTGTGCGCCGTTTTTCGGCCCGAGAGCCGCGCAATTATCCAGCGCTTTGTCGCCGATGGCATAGTCTGTCCGCGCAAGATGTTGATGCAGTCGGATACCTGCTTACTCGCACAGCCAAACCCGTCATCGCTTGACAACATCAACACGCCCGATGATTTGAAACGCAGCGTGCTGGCCCGGACTATTCATGAATAGTCCGGGCTAAAGGCTGTGTCGTGAAGACGATTACGGTTCGATATTTTGCGATGTTCCGTGAACACGCTGGCGTGGATCAGGAATCACTAACTGCCGACGTGGCAACGGCGGCGGATGTGTTCAATGAAACGCGGGCGCGGCATGGCTCAGCCGAGCCGACGGGCCATTGCAAGGTTGCGATCAATGACGTGATGGCCGACTGGGATTCGCAAGTCGGCGACGGAGATACGGTATTGTTGTTTCCACCGGTTGCAGGTGGCTGACATGTTCCGAATGACCACGGATACAATCGATCCGGACTCGCTTCGTCACACACTCTTTGATCCGGCCGCCGGGGCATATTGTGGATTCGAGGGCTGGATTCGCAACCACAACGAAGGACAGGAGGTCCTGCGGCTCGAATATGAAGCCTATGAGCCGCTTGCGATAAGCGAAGGCGAGGCAGTCATCGCCGAAGCCATGCAACGATTTCCGTCATTGCACGCGCATTGCGTGCATCGAACGGGGATGCTCGAAATCGGTGACTGTGCGGTGTGGGTTGGTGTTTCGGCGCCGCATCGAGAAGAGGCGTTCCTTGCCTGTCGCTACATTATCGACGCTGTAAAGAGCCGGCTGCCGATCTGGAAAAAAGAGCATTACGTTGACGGCCATTCAGGCTGGGTCAATTGCGAGCGCTGTGCGGCACATGGCCAGACGCATCGTTCAGGTACGGCTCCTTAATCGATCCAGATCCTGTGGTGTGTCGATATCGAAGGCCGCGTCGTCAAAATCCACGGTCGTGACGCTGAATCGATCGTCAAATAGCAGTTCGCGAGCACCCTGATCGCCGGTAAATTGCCACAGATCTGCAAAGCAACCGTGTGCAAACAATGCAGGCGGCCCGACTGTTCCGGCAAACGCTGTTGCGACAATTGCATTGTCGGCACCTGACCAGGCGTCAAGCAATCCGCGCACATGTTCTCGAGTAATCAACGGTTGGTCTGCCAGCAGTACTATTATTGCGCTGGCAGCGTGCCGCAATGACCGTACCGCTCGAGAAATCGACGCGCCGATGCCCTCAGCAAAATGGTCGTTCAGAATCAGAAATCCGGGCAGCGGCTGACACGCCGCAGAAACAGCAAGCCAGTCATGGCCAACAACGAGCATCGAGTGGTTAACGCAGACATCGTGAGCCAGGTTTATGGCCAGACGGGCCAGAGGCGCGCCATCAAATTCGCTCAATTGCTTGGTCGCACCAAAACGCGACGCGCAACCGGCCGCAAGGACGACCGCAAACACTGGCAAATCTGGATTATTTGTCACCGAAGCGAGTATAGGGCAGGGCACGGCCTTCGCAAGTTCTGCTGGTTGCCGGCAAATGCCGTTGTTTTTGGGAACCGCTGACAAATGCCGAAATATCTCTCATTGGGGATTCGCACTGAAATCTCAGAGGTTTCGCGCTCGCGCGGCTACGAACTGCCAAATAACCCGCCATAAAACTTGCACCCAACCAGCTTCTGTGTATTTCTAGCGCAGTACAGGGGGACTGGTCGTGAGTGCCGGTCGATTACACAGCCGCAGTACAAGGAAACCGGGTTGCGCGTAATAAAATCCGTTGAGGATGCCAAGGCGCTTGTGGGTGAAGAAGTAGGAATCTCCGACTGGGTTGTTATTGATCAGAATCGAATTGATCAGTTCGCTGAGGCGACTGGCGACCACCAGTGGATTCACGTCGACACAGAGCGTGCTGCAAGTGAATTGCCAGATGGCAAGACCATTGCGCATGGCTACCTGACTCTGGCATTGATTCCGGCGCTGGCCAGACACTTTGTCCGGGTTGAGAACGTTGCCCGCACCATTAACTTCGGCGCCAATAAAGTGCGCTTCTATTCGCCTGTTCCGGCAGGTGCGCGGGTTCGCGGCCGGGCAACCGTGCACAAGGCCCAGCAAAGGGCCGGTGCGCTGTTATTAACTTCTGAGATCAGAATCGAAGTTGAAGGTGTTCGCAAACCCGCTTGTGTGGCAGAAACTCTGGGAATGTACTTCTTCAACGAGTAGCCTGCCAATTTCAGTGCGCCCAAAGCCGGCCCATTGAAACTTGTTGGTCGTTCGCGATTGTCGGGTCAAACTATCGGTAGCGGTTCATTATGAAAATTGTAGTAATCACCTTCGGCTTCCTCGTGACGCTGGTTGGATTGGCTGGCATCATCGCGCCGCAACAGCTTCGGCGAGTTCTGGGCAATTGGTCTGGTCGGCCGCGTTTTCTTTTCGCTGTCATCATTCGGCTTGTCTTTGGCGCGCTGTTGCTCTCAGAGATCATGGATCTTCGCTTTCCGGCATTGATGAAAGTCATTGGCGGGATCAGTTTCTTTGCGGGGGTGGTGTTGTTGCTAATTGGGCAGGAACGGCTTGACCAGCTTATCGCCTGGTGGTTGCAACGGTCAGACGCCATACTCAGGGTGTCGACGATATTTGCAACCGCGTTCGGGTTGTTCTTGATTTACGTGGCGATATAGCGGAACGCCAACGTCATCCTGGTCAGTTCGACAAAGCGCCGTAGCGAACCGCTGTCCGGCGGAAACTGCCGCTGTCTTGCATGCGTTCGGCAAGCCGACCGTGCAGAATGTCGTCCCAGTAATTCCAGCGCTCAACGAATTCCATGGCGAGATCGTAGTCGCCCGCGTATTGCACCTGCAATACCCGTCGCAGCAATTGTGTGACCACTTCGTGATATCGATCGTAATCAATCGTCAGTCGCCCGGATTCCGGGTCAGCTGCCAGCAAGCCATTTTCCAAATAGAAATTGAATTGTATGAGCTGCATGTTCTGATACGGCTGGTCGGGTCGTGGTTTGACACTTTGCAGGGTGCGACGAATACCGTCGGCGTAATGTGCGCGCAGTGCTCCATCGTCGTGATAACCGACTGAATGCAGCGATGGTGCTGAGAACAAGGACACAAGATCCGATTTCAATTCTTCGAAGAGATCCGAATAGTCGGCGAGTGCTTCATCGAGGCTGCGCCCATCGGCGGCCTTGCTAACGCCAAGGTAATGCCCAACTTCGTGCCAAAGTGTACGCTCGAAACCACCATCCATCGTCAGGTGGTCGCGAAACGCGGTATCGATCACGGCGTCGTAGCGCGTCTTGCGGCTCGCGGACATGTCCGGGTTGGTAAGAATGTTGTAACGAATCAGGATGGTGCGGCCGTACTTGCGTGTATGGTCGGCATTGTTGGGCAGGATCGTGGCGGTATTCGCGCCTCTGGCTTGACCGAAGTCGGCAATGACGTTGTATACGCCTACAGGAATATCGGAGCGCAGGTCCTTTTGGTGGTCATAGGGCAGAGAGTTTTCTATGGCCTGCATTTCGTTCATCGCCGCAGCCAGTGCGCGACTTTTTGCAACGTCTCGAGCCAGAATGCTGGCGCCGAAAAAGGCCTTAACACCTAGCAAATTATCGTTATACGTCTCGTAGCTGCCTATCTGGGCATTCAGACCATCGAAGTTGCCGCTGACCCACGAAGCGTCGCCAGACTCATAGTCGCCTGACAACAGATCGCGGCCGCGATTACGCAGATACGCTGCAAAGTCTGGTGACTCATCTGCGACAATTTCGGCGGCGGTGTTCAAATGACGGCGTGCCTTACGCAATTGCGGCGCGTAGGCCAGTGCATACGGGACGGCGTAGAGAACAGCCGGGTCTGCCTGCAGTGACTCGAGGCTTTGCCTGAGTCCATCGTGCAGCACATCGATTTCGGGATACTCATCCAGGCGCTGTAAATCGGTTGCAATATACTCAGCAATTGCTCTGCGGACGATTGTGCGAGTTGCCAGTAGAGGTTTTGCCGCGGTCCCATGTGACGCAAGAAACCCATCGATCTCCGCTCGGGCTAACCCTGCCGGATAAACGGTTTTTCCCGGGTCTGCTGCAGCCGCCGGAACGAACGGCAGTCGTTCATTGTCGAGCGTGGTGACGATCGGTCCGTTTGATTGGTACCAGAGATCGAGCAGGTTCTGTGTCGCAGCACCCTCGCCGGTGTCGAGGTGCAGTTGCATGAGTGCCGCAAACGCTTCGGACGCCTGAGCATGCAACTGATCCTCATACAGGGACTGAATGATACGGCCGGCCTCAAGCAATTCCGCAAGCGCAAGCGATTCCGCTGCCGATAAATCGCCCAAGTCCGGCTGCAGCGAAACCCCGAGTGTCGCATCCAGTATTGGTTGTGACCTTTCCACGGGCCAATATCCCTCGGGTAACTCGGCGGTTGATGCGGCCGTTGTAAGCAGGATGGCAGTCAATGTAGCAAACAGGAATTTCATGATTCAGTCCGAAAACTCAGCGGTTGTCTGTCGTTTGTGGTTGAGGCTCAGTTGCGCAACACCGGATGTGAACAACTTCCGGCAGCACCCGGTCCGTGTCCTGGTTCGAGTATACGACCGTGATCGGGTTCAGCAAAACCCAGTGATTCGACATGGACCGCTGATGTAAGCCTGATGCGACAATAACAAGACAGGCGCGATCGATGCCCGTTATTCCACGTAGCTCAAAGTGATCGTCCACAGGGGCAGGCCATGCCCGACCCTGCCAGGTGTTCCGTTGCAGGGACTTAGTGCAGACAATCGGCGCAAAAAAAGGCGGCAGGCTCACACCTGCCGCCTCCTGTGAGATTGCAAATTAATCGAACGACTTGTTGAACGTCACACCGTAGGTGGCTGGTTCAGATGGATACGAAAACATCTTGTCACTCGAAATGGGATGATCGAAGGACCCGTGATAATAGTGCTCGTCGGTGATGTTGCGACCCCAGAATGTCAGCGAAGAGCCGGCATTGGCGAAGTCCAGGCCGAGGCGAACATTGATCAGCTCTACATCATCCTGATATGAGAATGGGTCGAGGTCGCCATCCGTAAATTGATCCGAGATATGGGTGTACTCGGCGCGAATGAACATGGATGTACTGTCACTCAGGTTGAAGTTCTGCGTGACGGCGATGAAACCGCGGTCCTCGGGGTTGTAAGGGATCGGATCGCCGGTACGCGGGCAACTGTTGGGTATGTTGCTCGGATCGAATGGACCAGAGCATCCCGGGTCGCCTTGTCCCGCCCATAATCCTGTGTGAACAACCCACGTGTCCCAGGCCGTGCCATCTTCGAAGGACGTAAATTCGCCGTTGTTGATCGCATAGAACGCCTGAACCTCGGTCGAATCGGTCGGTCGCCACAATAACTCGATTTCCCAGCCGTCGATCACCAGCGTACCCGCGTTTTGCAGGTTAAAGCCCGTACCGGTGAAGGAATTTGCCTGAAAATCGTCGAATTCCGTGTCGTAATAGGTCACCACATACTGGACCGGACCAAACTCGCCCTTGACACCAATTTCAACCGACTCTGACGTCTCAGCTCGGAAAACCTGATCGAAGGACGGATCGATGCGATCGGTGTTCGTTCCGCCGGCCTTGAAACCGGTGGCGAATGAGGCGTACACCATCATGTTGTCATTGGGGAAAACCGATAGCTTGACCGTACCGGTCGTCTGGTCGTCGCTTACGGATTCCCTGACATTCGCCCGCGGCGCCAGCGGTGGAAACTGGTATGAACCCCAGGCGACATTAGGCTGCGTCACCGGCACCAGCGCCCCGGACAGCAGTCCCGAAAAGTCGCCAACCGAAGCGCCGATCAATGCGGCCTGAACCGCGGCAAGGTCGGGCCGCGGGCCGTTGGCCGTTTGTGTATACGTTGCGTCGATGTCCTTGGTTTCATCGGTATACCGCGCACCTAATGTCAGCGTGATGTAGTCGCTCAGCGAGAAATCGACCTGGCCGAATGCTGCCCAGCCCTGGTGGTCCTGCGTGGTTACATCCATAGAGGCAGTGCCGGGGATGAAGGGGCGCGTCGCCGGAGCGACCAGACCATCCAGCGGAGACCCGACAAGTGCCGCGCGCAGAGCCTCAATACCAGCGACCAATTGCGGACCAGACGGGTTCAGAATGTCGAGGAACGTGTCGAAGAACACACCGCCCGACGTATCGGTTAACTGGTCGATATTTTGACCGAAGTAATAGACGCCCGCGACAAACGTGCTGCCGCTGCCAAATTCACCCGATAGTTGAAATTCCTGGGAGAACGAAGATTGTTCGGCCACGTTCGTGCGCGTGAAGACGTCAACATCGGAGAAATCGCCGTCGATGAAGTCAAATGTATCAAACGCGCGATAAGCTGAGATCGACTTGAGTGTCATATCGTTGCTCAGATTCCATTCCAGTTCGACCGACAAACCCGTATCCTGATTCTCGGAAACAGGAAGGAAATCGAGCGCGGTTGTGTAGCCGTCAAACCCCGAACCGGTCACGATCGAGCCAGGGAGTCCGGCAAATCCGGCGAGGAGCGCCGGAGAATACGGGAAGTCGGTGAACACCGTTCCTCCCAGTGCGACGACAGCCGCATCGGAGCCATTTGTGATCGTGAGTGGATTGGCGAGGCTGCCCCGGTAAAACAGACTGTCAATGCGGGTGAGCCCAACGCAGCAGACTTCGTTGATTTCCGAATAATCGGCGATGATGCGTGCCGCGAAATCGTCACCAGGCTCGTTTTTCGCAAGTTGTAGCCGGATGCCGAGGCGATCCTTGTCATTGAGAACATCCGTGCCAAAATTCGAGTCGTCAACGTAGCCGTCACGCTGGCTGGAAAATAAGGTGCCACGGAACGCCCATTCGTCGTTGATCGGAATATTGGTGGCAGCACCCACTTTTACGAGGCCGAAGTCACCGACAGTCAAATCAACAAATCCGTCCCGCTCCTGACTTGGACGAACGGTGCGCATCGATACTGCGCCGGACGCCGTGTTCTTGCCGAACAGCGTGCCTTGCGGGCCGCGAGCTACTTCCACGGTATCGATATCGACGAGATCGTTTATCACAGAGCTCTGCCGTGAACGATAGACACCATCCACGTACAGGCCGACGGACGATTCGACACCAAAATTGTTCGATGTACTGCCGATGCCGCGAATATTGAAGTTAGTCGTAGTGGCCGTCTGGCTCTGGCCGACAAGCAATCCGGGGACGTTTTGTTGCAGGTCGATCAGGTCCTTGATGCCGGCCGCTTCAATTTGGGTGCCGGTCATCGCGCTAACGGCAACTGGGACGTCCATGATGTTCTGCGCCCTTCTCTGCACAGTTACGACGATTTCTTCAAAATAGCCAGAATCCGCCCCCTCGGTTTCCTGACCCGCTGCCGGCATGCAAACGACCAGACCACCAGCCGCCACGCCCAGCAATTTGCCGAAGCCGAAAAAACTGTTCACGATAACTCGAATGGATTTGTTCATTTCTCCCCCTTGTCGGGATGACGCAATACCCCTATTACGTCTCTCTCGGTAAGTCGCCTTCATGGCTGTCAGAGCTTAGCGGCAAACCTGAAATATCCAGAAGAAACAGCCGCTAACGCCTGCAAACTGAAGCGTGTTTGTCGGCGGAGCATACCACGGTTTGCCGCATTTGCAGGCAATAGGAGGTAATCCTGGGGGGCTTGCCGGACATACGTATTTACCGAGGGGTGCGGCGAGATCACGGCGATAGAAAGTTCCTGCCGTGACGTGCCAGCTCGTCGAGTTCTGTTAGATTAGGCGACTGCACAGCGCCCAAAAACCAAAGAACAAAGGAACAGTGCTTATGCAAGGTTTAATGATGGACACGCCACTGCTGATTTCATCGATCGCGGAACATGCGGCCAAAAACCATGGTGGCCGCGAAATCGTATCGGTGACTGCCGATAACCCTCGGCATCGTTATACCTATCGGGAATGTGTCGCACGCAGCAAACAGCTGGCGAATGCGCTCGACAAACTTGGCCTGAACAGCGGCGATCGTGTCGCGACGCTGGCATGGAATGACTACCGGCATCTCGAGATTTACTATGGTGTATCGGGTGCCGGCTATGTCTGTCATACAGTCAATCCACGACTGTTTCCCGAACAGTTGATTTTCATTATCAATCACGCCGAGGACCGGTGGATTTTCACCGACCCCATGTTTGTGCCGTTGCTCGAGGCAATTGCCGACAAGATTGCGGATGTCGATGGTTTTGTCGTCATGACCGATGCAGCGCATATGCCCAAGACGAATTTAAAGAAGGTCTTTTGTTATGAGACCCTGATCGGAGCCGAGTCCAGTGAATACGAATGGCCGGAACTCGACGAACGAACTGCTTCAGCCCTCTGTTACACGTCCGGGACGACAGGTGACCCCAAAGGCGTTCTCTTCAGTCACCGGTCGACGGTCCTGCACGCTTACGCAAGCATAGCGCCAGACATCCTGGCGCTCCGTAGTTGCGATAACGTATTGCCGGTTGTGCCACTGTTTCATGTCCACGCCTGGGGTATTCCGTACTCGGTACTCATGGTAGGCGCCAAGCTTGTTTTGCCGGGCCCAAAAATGGGGGACGGTGAGACCTTGTGTGAGCTGCTCGATACCGAAGATGTATCCTTAGCACTCGGCGTGCCGACGGTATGGCTAGGTTTGCTGCAGTACGCTGCCAAGGCCGGCAAGCGTCTTGACAAATTGCAACGCACACTGGTTGGTGGCGCGGCAGTGCCACGTTCCATGATTGAGGAGTTTCGCGACCAGCACGACGTTGAATTGCGGCAGGGCTGGGGCATGACAGAAATGAGTCCGGTCGGCACGGTCAATGCGCTCAAGGCCGGGCTTGAGTCACTTTCGCCTGACGAGCAACTGGATTTGGCCACCAAAGCCGGCCGTGTCCTGTTCGGCGTTGAGATGCGTATCGTCAACGATGAAGGAAGTGAATTACCGTGGGACGGTGTTGCATACGGGGCGCTGCAGGTACGCGGGCCATGGATCTGCAAGGATTACTACAAACTGGGCGGCGGTGCAGGGACGCACACCGCAGACGGCTGGTTTGAGACTGGCGATGTGGCGACGATAGATGTTGACGGTTATATGGCGGTCACCGATCGCACCAAGGACGTCATCAAGTCGGGCGGTGAATGGATCAGTTCGATCGAGCTAGAGAATACCGCAATGGGACACCCGGCGGTTGCCGAGGCAGCGGTCATCGGTGCGGCACATCCGAAATGGACGGAACGGCCGTTACTGGTCGTCGTCAAGGCAGACGGGCAGGAAGTAGGCAAGGATGAGATGTTGAGCTGGTTTGACGGCAAGGTCGCGACCTGGTGGATTCCGACCGACGTAGTATTCGTCGGTGAGTTGCCGCATACGGCGACGGGCAAAGTCAAGAAGATTGAATTGCGCAAGCAATTCGCTGACTATCAGTTTCCGGAGTGATGGCTTACGGCCAGAACATCCTGATCGCTGTAGTGATGGCTGACGGCGGGAACACATTTCACGCAAGGAAAGACTAATGGGCGATCGTCTCCGCTTGTATGGCCTTAAGGCAGTCGTTACCAATGCAGCGAGCGGTATCGGCGAGGCCGTGGCGAGAACCTTGGCCAAGCACGGTGCGACTGTGCTTGCCGTAGACACAACCAATAGCGGTGTCGAAAAACAGTTTACTTCGGTCAAAGGTGTTGACGCACTGGCGGCCAACCTGACCGATGCGACGCGAATGCCAGCACTGGTCGAGCAGATTGTTGAGCGTCTTGGCGTCATCGATGTTCTGGTAAATGACTTCCCTTTGCAGCCCGACGAGCCATTGCAAACCACTGACGACCGGTTCGACCGCCTGGTGCAGACGCGAGCCGCGCTGGTGATGTCAATGTGTCGATCGGCGTTGCCGCACATGCAGAAGAGCCCGGCTGGCCGCATTATCAACATCGGTTTCCTGCGCAGTGTGTTTGCCACAAACGGCGCAGCAGCCTGCGTCGTTGCCAGGAAGGATCTGGCGGCATTGACAAGGGCTCTCGCAGCGGAAACCGGTGAATTCAGTATCACCGCCAATTATGTGCAGCCTGGTGCAATCATGACGCCGACGGCTCGTGAGGTCTTTCGCAAGGACCGGGCATTGCGAGACTACTGCATCGCCAACTCGGCGGCGAAACGCGTTGGCGAACCGGTCGATATTGCCAAGGTCGTGTTGTTTCTGGCCAGTGATGATGCCGGCTTCGTAAGTGGCACTGGAATCGTCGTAGACGGGGGAAGTGCAGGCTCCTCTGCGGACGCTGCCGGTTAACATGATGATGCAAGCGGTGCTGGACGACCTGATGGCGCTGCTCAGACTCGAACGCGTCGAAGACAATATATTCCGTGGCGATAGCCGCGATATCGGCAGCCCCCAGGTATTCGGAGGTCAGGTCCTCGGGCAGGCATTGTCAGCGGCCCAACATACCGTCGAGGGCAGAGTCGCGCATTCGTTGCATGCGTATTTCCTGCGTCGCGGAGATATGAATGCGCCGATCGTCTATGAAGTCGATCGCTCCAGGGACGGCGGCAGTTTTTCGAGTCGTCGCGTGGTTGCCATACAGCATGGCCGCCCGATCCTGAACCTGGCAGCATCGTTTCAGGAACCCGAAAAGGGTTTTGACCATCAGGCGGAAATGCCAAAAGTGCCAGGGCCGGATGGGCTGAAAGACATGACCGAAGTGGCCGCTGCCCTGATCGCGCGCATGCCGGAGAAGATGCGCCGATATGTGACCGACAGGCGCGCGTTCGAATTTCGCCCCGTTGAGTCATACAGTGACGAGGGCAACATGTTGCCGCCCATAAAACATGTCTGGTTTCGCGCTGTCGGTGTGGTTCCGGGAGAGCAATCGTTACACCAGAATTTGCTTGCCTATGTGTCGGACTATGAATTGCTTGGAGCGAGTATTTTGCCGCACGACATTTCCTTTGAACGGGAACAGGTCATTATGGCGAGCCTCGACCATGCACTTTGGTTCCATCGCAAAGTCGAAATTGATCGATGGCTGTTGTATTCGATCGAAAGTCCCAATGCCTCGGGCGCCCGTGGCTATTCGCGCGGGCAGATGTTCACGGAGAATGGAGTCCTGGTAGCGTCGGTAGCCCAGGAAGGACTGGTGCGCGTTGTCGAGGCCGCACAGAATCGCCAGCGCTCTCGTCCCGGGGATCAGGGGTAGTCCGACTACCGTGCAACCGGCCCTGATTGTTCAGGATTCAGAGACTCAGTGTGATTTGCCCTGCGCAGCAACAGCTGCGGCGGCTGCGGCGATCGCGTCTGGGTCGCCTAAAAACTCACGACTGACTGGCTTGAGTTCGCGATCCAGTTCGTACGCCAGCGGTATGCCGGTCGGAATATTGAATCCGGTTATTTCCTCGTCTGAAACATCGTCGAGCATTTTAACCAGGGCGCGCAGGCTGTTGCCGTGTGCTGCAATGAGTACATTCTTGCCGTCACGAAGTTGCGGGGCGACTGTTTCATGCCAACAGGGCAAGACGCGATCCAAAGTCGTAGCCAGTGATTCGGTCGCAGGCAAGTCACCGATGCCCCGGTAGCGCTCATCATGTGATGGGTGACGGTCGTCGGTCAGGTTGAGTGCGGGCGGCGATATGTCGTAACTTCGACGCCAGATATGCACCTGGTCGTCGCCGTATTTGGCGGCCGTCTCGGCCTTGTTAAGTCCTTGCAATGCACCGTAATGACGTTCATTCAGGCGCCAGTCGCGAACGACCGGTATCCACATTTGGTCCATCTCGTCGAGCATCAGCCAGAGCGTGCGTATCGCTCGCCTAAGGACGGACGTAAATGCCATGTCGAACTTGTAATCCAGTTCGTGCAAAAGTTTACCCGCGTCGACGGCTTCCTTAACACCTTGCTCGGTGAGATCGACGTCGGTCCAGCCCGTAAACAGGTTCTTCAGGTTCCAGTCACTCTGGCCGTGACGACACAGTACGAGCTTACCCGTCATGTTGTCTCCGTGGGATGATTGGTAACCTGGAAAGTCAACTTGATATCATGGCGCGCAATTCCCGTGCGGCAACGGTTAGAGCAGCAAAATCGATGTCGCCGCGCAGTTTCATTTCTTCAACCATGCCTTTGTAACGTGTGACCTGCGCACTGTGTTCTTCAAGCCATTTCTCGGCGGCACGGGCCAAGTCCCGCTTGCCGCGTTTACACAGTAATTGGGCGGCAAGCTCGCGCCGGATCCGGTAGAACTCTTCGCGCAAATCGCCACGCGCAATCGATTGCCAGCGTCCTGAAACTGCCAGTTCCTCGGCACAGATGTGTAGCCAGTAAATGCCGAGATTCTCATTAAATGCAGAGTACAGCTTCGCTGTTTCAATTACATCGCGATTGTGAATCGCGGCGAGATCGGCGATATCGAGTGCGGCACGAGTCAACAACAGCTCAGACATGCGGTTCGCGAGTTTCTCCGGTACGCCCATTTCAATATGGTTGTCTGTTGACGTCTGGTGTCGGAGCCGGGCCGCTGTAGACAAGACGCTGCCAGTGCGGGTGTAGACACCTGCCATGCCGACTCGCAAATGCTCCACGGCGGATTCGATATCCAGGTCGTCGCCGAAGCGCTCAATCAGCCAATAGCAGGCATGGCGTAGGGTGCGGCTGACTTCGAACATCATCGATACCTGCGCCGACGCTGGTATTTCGTTGTCCAGCGATTCGATTGTCCGCAATAGGTTTGAGCCCCGGCAGATCTTTCGCGCCACTGTGTAGGCGCGTGCGATCGTCACAACGTTGGCACCTGTATCGCCCTGTATCCGCTGAATAAAGGCCGGTCCCATACGGTTTACGATCTCGTTGGAAATCAGTGTCGCGAGAATCTGTCGGCTCAATCGATGGGTCGGGATGAATTCAAGGTAGCGGCGGCGCAGCATATCCGGGAAGTAGCGTTGCGGGTCAACGATAAGGAAATCCTCAAGCGTCTCGTCCGAGGCGATCAGGCCGTTGTACAGGTCGATTTTTGCGTAACTCAGGACTATCGCAATCTCGGGTCGAGTGAAGCCTTGCTTGCGATCTCGACGCTCCTCGATTTCGACATCGTCGGGCAGGAATTCCAGGCTCCTGTCGAGCAGCCCGGTTCGTTCGAGATTCATGATCAGGCGCGAGATCTCATCGATGCGCTCGACTGAGCGAATTTCGCTCATGCTGATTGACTGGGCTTGTAAGTAATTATTGCGCAGCACGAGTTTCGCTACGCTGTCGGTCATGGCGGCAAGAAACTCGTTGCGCTTATTGCTCGACATGCCTTTGTGCTTGACGACGTCGCTCAGGAGAATCTTGATGTTGACTTCCCGGTCAGAACAGTCGACGCCCGCTGAGTTGTCAATAAAGTCTGTGTTGATGCGACCGCCAGCCAGGCTGTATTCAATTCTTGCGCGCTGTGTCAGGCCAAGGTTGCCACCCTCCCCGATAACTTTGCAACGCAACCTCCTGGCGCTAACACGGACGTTGTCATTGCTGCGATCGCCTACATCGATGTGACTTTCGGTACTGGCCTTAACATAGGTACCAATTCCACCGTTCCAAAGTAGATCGACACGCATGCGCAGTATTGCGCTGACCAGAGCATCAGGCTGCATGCTCGACTCGCTTGTGTCGAGAAGCTTGCGAACCTCCTGGCTCAGCCGGATCGTCTTGGCCTGTCGTGAGTAGACACCGCCACCCTTTGAAATGATCGTTTCGTCGTAGTCCTGCCACGTCGATCGTTTCTTCCGGAATAGTCGTTGCCGTTCCTTGTAGCTGGCGCGAATGTCCGGGTCTGGGTCGAGAAATATGTGTTCATGGTTTAATGCTGCAACGAGCTTGATCTTCCGTGACAACAACATGCCATTGCCGAAAACGTCACCGCTCATGTCACCGATACCGGCAACCGTGAACGGTGTCTTTTGCACGTTGATGCCCTGCTCGCGGAAGTGACGTTTGACGGCCTCCCAGGCACCGCATGCAGTGATGCCCATTTTCTTGTGGTCATAGCCGGCGGAACCGCCCGACGCAAAAGCGTCGTCAAGCCAGAAGTTGTACTCGGCCGATACCCCGTTGGCAATGTCCGAAAACGTAGCGGTGCCCTTGTCTGCGGCGACAACAAGGTAGGGGTCGTCACCGTCGCGGCATACGACATCATTCGGCGGGACCACGTCTCCTGCGACTACATTGTCGGTGATGTCCAGCATTCCGCGGATGAACGTTTTGTAACTTTCGATAGCCGATTTCTGGACTGTTTCACGGTCGCCGTCAGGCAGCCGTTTTGGAAAAAACCCTCCCTTTGCCCCGGTTGGCACGATGACGGTGTTTTTCACGACCTGTGCCTTCATCAGGCCCAGCACCTCGGTTCGGAAGTCCTCACGACGATCTGACCAACGAATGCCGCCGCGTGCTATATCACCGCCGCGCAGATGTACGCCTTCGACTTCGGGCGAGTACACAAAAATTTCAAACTTCGGTCGTGGCAGCGGGACTTCGGGGAGTTGCGTCGGGTCAAGCTTGATCGATATGTACGGCTTGTGATCGCCACGTTCGTCAGGCTGAAAATAGTTGCTTCTGAGCGTTGCGCTAACGGCGCCTGAGAATGCTGTCAATATACGGTCCTCATCGACGTTCTTCGCTCTGGCGACGGCCCGCTCGATGGATGGCGCGGCCGAGCTGAGCTGTCGTGCCCGCTTTGATTTGCCAAGGCTGGGATCGAACTGCAGCTCAAACTGATCAACCAGCAATTGCACGAACGCGGGATGCGCGACCAGGACGTTCTCCATATAGGTTTGGCTGAACGGCAGACCGAGTTGCATCAGGTACTTGGTATAACAACGCAGCAGATTCGTCTGTCTGCAATCCAGATTGGCGCTGAGGATAAGTTGATTCAGTCCGTCGTTTTCGGCGCGTCCTTCAAACACTTCGGTGAAACAGGTCTCGAAGCGGCTCGCAACCTTGGGAATATCAAGACCGGCACCGATCTCGTAGCGCAGATGAAAGTCCTGAATCCAGAACGATTCGCCATTGAGCAATTCCAGTTCGTATGGATGTTCAGTGTGGACGGCGACACCCATATGCTCGAGCACTGGCAAGGCATCAGACAGGGTCAGGGGCTCGTCCCGGCTGTAAACAACGAATTGCAGGTGATCGCGTGAGCTGTTCTTCGGCTTGTACAATTTGACCGATCGCACACGAGACTGACCGAGCATCTCGTCAATGCACTTTACATCCCTACACGCCTTGCGTGCGCTGACATCCTCCTGGTAGCCGGCAGGAAAAATCTTGCCGTATAAGCGAAATAGCTTGAGGCCATCGTCGGCGCCGAAAGCCTCTTCGAGCCGACTCCGCAATTTGTCAGACCAACTTACAACGACAGCCGCGATCTGTGCCTCAATTTTTTGTATGCTGATACGCGGCCGCTCACTGTGCCGTGTGCGCACGATGATATGCACTCTGGCGAGCTCGGAATTGGCAATCTGTACGCTTGATTCGATAGACGTGCCGTCGAAGGCCTCTTTGAGAATGTCTTCCACTCGCGTCCGCACGGCTGTCGTGTATTTTTCGCGTGGTATATAGACAAGGCATGCAAAAAACCGGCGAAATGTATCGCGCCGCAGAAAAAATCTGACGCGTTGGCGTTCCTGCAGGTTCAGCACGCCCACCGTGGTACGGGCGAGGTCCTGTACGGAGCTTTGAAACAACTCGTCGCGCGGAAATGAATCGATGATGTGTAACAGCGCTTTGCCGCGATGCCCTGACGGGTCGACATGAGCGCGCTCCAACACTCGGCTGACTTTATGGCGCAGCAGTGGAATATTGCGTGGACTGTCGCTGTACGCCACGGATGTGTACAAGCCGATGAAGCGTCGCTCACCTCGGACCTTGCCGCTCCTGTCATAGATCTTGACGCCGACGTAGTCAAGGAACGCGTTGCGGTGAACCGTGGAACGCGAATTCGCTTTGGTCAGGATCAGCCAGTTCTTCGATCTGGTGAGGCGTTGCATTTCACGGTTCAATTCGATCGTGTGATCGCCCCGTTTGCCATTGGTCAGGAGTCCCAGTCCGGAGCCCGGAACTGGTTTTAGCAGGACCTGCTTACCGCGCCTGGCCAATACATATTCGCGATATCCAAGATAGGTGAAACGTTCGTCGACCATCCATTCAAGCAGGGCCTGACTCTCTTTGCGCAGTGTCTCGTCGACTCCCGGCGGTCCGAACTCCAGCAGTCCACAGGTTTCGACCATCTTGAGCTTCATCTTCTGCCAATCGCGCACTGCGAAACGCACGTCGGTCAGAACCTTCCTGATCTCGCGTTGCAACAGTTTCAGTTTTTGAGGATCGGTTTCGCGGTCGAAAGCGATTCGAACAAAGGACTCCAGGTGAGCTGTTTTGTCGCCGGGTTTTGCGATCGCCTCGATTCGGCCGCGCACGTTGCGGCGAACCGGGATAACTGGATGCACCGTTATATGTACGGCCATGTCCAGGCGTTTAACGACAGCAGAAACTGAGTCTACGAGAAACGGCATATCATCGTTAACCATTTCGATAAACGTATATGCAGATTCATAACCGTGTTGCGCCTTGGTCGGATTGAATATCCGTATCAACGCTTGACCCTTGCGTCGTATCGCACCGAACGTTAGATGTTCAATCGCAACCCGAGCCATGATCGGCTCCGATCGACCCATCATGTCTTCCACCGGCACGTCGGCAAAATACAGCTGCAGGAAACGCTTGAGTTGATTTCGGTTGGTAATGGTCTTGCTCTGGACCCCGCTGGATACGATCGTCTTAACGATGCGGGACTTCTGATCACTGCCGCGCCGTAATTCGTGTTGTGTCACTGAATAATCCTCGTCCGGATCCACCGGCCCGATAGCTCAAGATCTGCGTACATCATTGCGTCAGGCCGATCCAGCCAATACGGCAAATACGATTGTAATTGGAAGCATCAGGTTTCGCAGCTGCGGCGGTAACAAAGCGGCGGCATTATACAATAATTGCACATGTAACAACCGTGGGATTTCGAGCTGACTGTAGTACGAATTGAGTGACCTTATTGCGACCTGCTACACAGTTTTCAGGTCCAACCGATTAGCGACACGGCCGTTGGAAAGCCCGCGGTGCCGCCCGAGTCCGGCGGAGCTCAGGCCAGGTGCGGCAGTACGAGGTACTCGGTAGACTGCATCTCGATGAGCCGGCTTGAAGCGCTGTCGTGTATGCAGGCGTCTCTGCAAATCAGCCAGCAACGCAACGATCTCTTCCTGATACGGGTCCCTGGTGTGCCCCACACGCAGCAGGCTCTTTTTCGTAGGCCACGCGGATATTCAAGGTATCGGTATTCCTGTATTGCGACAGGGATGCTGCGTGGCAAGATTTCATGCCTTGATGCAGTACATCTATACTGCCTTGACGGCCTAGGGTGCTCCATCGATGTCGTTTTGATGGAGTGTTGGCCTGTTAGAATACGGCCGCGGCGTATTTGGAGAGCTTTTGATTATGACGGAATCAGACGAACGCGAATCCATGGAGTTCGATGTTGTCATCGTTGGCGGTGGGCCAGCCGGTCTCGCCGCAGCGTGTCGATTGATGCAGTTGGATGACACCCTTTCGGTCGTCGTTGTAGAAAAGGGCGCAGAAATAGGTGCGCATATTCTGTCTGGCACAGTCCTCGAATTAAACGGGCTTGATGAACTGTTCCCGGACTGGCAGGAAAAAGGTGCGCCGGTCAAGACAGCAGTCAAAGGCGACCGAATTCATTACCTGATCAGCGAATCAGCAGCGGTTCCGGTACCTGGACTGTTCCTGCCGCGACCCATGCACAACAAGGGTAACTACATTATTAGTCTGGGGCATCTCTGCCAGTGGCTAGGTGAACAGGCGGAAACAATGGGCATTAACGTGTTTCCGGGTTTTGCTGCATCGGACGTGTTGTACGACGAACAGGGCCGAGTAATTGGAGTTGCGACCAGCGACATGGGTGTGGGCAAGGATGGTCGACGCAAGGACAGTTTCCAGGCCGGCTACGAGTTACTCGGCAAGTACACTATTTTCGCCGAGGGCGTACGGGGGAACCTCGGCGAGCAATTGATGAAAAAATATGCTCTGCGGGAAAATGTCGACCCGCAGCATTACGGAATCGGTATTAAGGAAATCTGGGATATCGATCCTGACAAGCACGAGGAAGGCCTGGTCGTCCATACAACCGGTTGGCCACTCGACAACCATACTGAAGGGGGCGGTTTTCTGTATCACGCGGCGGACAACAAAGTGTTCGCCGGCTTGATCGTCGCATTGAGCTATCAAAACCCGCACCTGTCGCCGTTTGAAGAATTCCAGCGCTGGAAGCTGCACCCGAAGATTCGTACGTATCTCGAAGGCGGTAAACGCATTGCGTTCGGCGCGCGGGCGGTCAACAAGGGCGGACTGCAATCAATCCCCAAGCTGGCGTTTCCTGGCGGCATGCTTGTTGGCTGCGACGCCGGATTCTTGAATGGAGTCAAGATCAAGGGCGTGCATACTGCAATCAAGACCGGAATGCTGGCCGCCGAGAGCGTGCATCGCGCCTTGTCGGCAGGCGATGAGGGACAGTCGGAACTTGGTGATTATGAGGACAGCGTTAAAGCCTCGTGGGTGCACGACGAATTGTATCGCGGTCGAAATTTTGGCCCGGCGCTACACAAACTAGGCATGTTCTTAGGTGCTGCTTTTGCGTTCATTGATCAGAATATTTTTCGCGGCAAATTGCCGTTTACGTGGCGAAACGTCGTGCCGGACCACGCGACCCTGAAGAAGGCGAGCGAGGCGCCGGTTATTGAGTATCCGAAACCGGATGGCGTCATCAGCTTCGATCGGCTGTCATCTGTATTCCTGTCGAGCACCAACCACGAGGAGGACCAGCCGTCACATCTGCAACTCAAGGACGCGGCGGTGCCTATCAGCTTTAATCTGCCAACATACGACGAACCGGCACAACGCTATTGCCCGGCCGGAGTCTACGAAGTGGTTGGGGAGGGCGGCGAAGTTGTATTCGAGATCAGCGCGTCGAATTGCGTGCACTGCAAGACATGCGAAATCAAGGATCCGAAACAGAATATTATCTGGGCGGTACCCGAAGGCGGCGGCGGTCCAAATTACTCAGGAATGTAAAGTGCCGTCCTGACCGCAAAGCCGCTACTACAATTCTTCCTGAGTACCGTAGGAGGGCCTTTTTGGACACGATGTCCTTATGTCGCGCAGCACATGGATGTGCGAGAGCGACCAGGTCCGAATCGCAGTTTCGGCCCGTTCGCGGCCAGAGAGCCGCTCCCTCCATTCTTCAATCAGCCTGGTGGGGCGCCTACTTTGGCTGCATGCGAATGGCGCCATCAACCCGGATCGTCTCACCATTGATCATCGCGGTGCCGTAGATCATGGCAACGATGTCTGCATACTCCTCAGGTCTGCCAAGGCGCGGTGGAAACGGCACCTGTTTACCAAGCGATTCCTGAACCTCTTCCGGCATGCCGGCCACCATCGGTGTCAGAAAAATACCCGGAGCGATAGTATTTACACGAATACCGAACTGCGCGAATTCGCGTGCGAGCGGCAACATCATTCCTATGATACCGCCCTTGGATGCAGAATATGCTGCCTGGCCAATCTGGCCTTCAAATGCCGCGATCGATGCGGTGCTGATGACGACGCCACGCTCACCATCATCATTCGGATCGTTGAGCATAATTACTGCCGCCGCCTCCTTGGTTACGATGTAAGAGCCAACGAGGTTGACCTGGATGACCCTATTAAATTTCTCCACCGGCCAGGGTCCTTCGCGACCCAGCGTACGCCCGGCCGTTGCGATACCAGCGCAGTTGACCACCAGCGTGATGCCGCCCATCGATTCATTGGCGCGTTGGATAGCTGCCTTGACGGACGCCTCACTGGAAACATCGACCTTGATAAACGATGCTCGATCGCCAAGGGTTGCCGCACTGGCCGCACCCTGATCTTCATTGATGTCGAGCAGAACGGTCCGGCCACCCGCATCAATGACGCGTTGTGCCGTTGCGAATCCCAGTCCTGATGCGCCGCCAGTGACGACTGCTTTAGCGGTTGATAAGTCCATTGTGATTTCCTAAAGGGTTTTCAGTTAATTTCTATGCCGATCGCTACAGCTTCTCCACCACCGATGCAGAGGGATGCGACACCGCGGTTCTTGCCTCGCGAGCGCAGCGCATGCACCAGTGTGACGATGATCCTGGCTCCCGTGGCGCCAATCGGATGGCCTAGTGCACAGGCGCCACCGTTGACATTGACCTTGCCATGATCGATACCAACGTCTTGCATTGCTGCCATGGTAACAACGGCAAACGCCTCGTTTATTTCATACAGATCGACGTTGTCCGGAGTCCAGCCGAGTTGAGCATGCAAGGCGTTGATAGCTGACACCGGTGCCGTGGTGAACCACTCAGGCTCGTGCGCAAAGCTCGCGTGACCAACAATGGTCGCCAGCGGCGTCACGCCCTGAGCTTGCGCATAACTACCGCTCATGAGGAGTAGTGCTGCGGCGCCATCCGATATTGATGACGAACTGGCCGCTGTGACGGTACCGTCTTTGCTGAACGCGGGCCGCAATACCGGAATCTTGTCGATGTTCACGTTGCCCGGCGCTTCGTCTTCACTAACGGTCACTTCGCCCTTGCGAGTTTTGATCGTTATGGGCGCGATTTCAGCATCGAACGCACCGCCGGCCATCGCGTGTAGCGCGCGGTTCACAGATTCAATCGCGAAAGCGTCCTGATCTTGCCGCGAGAATTTGTACAGCTGTGCAGTTTGTTCCGCAAAATGGCCCATCATGTTGCCATCGTAGGGATTTTGCAGACCGTCGAAGAACATGTGATCGAGTGCTTCCTGGTGCCCCATGCGAAAACCACCACGGGCCTTGGGTAACAGGTAGGGAGCGTTGGTCATCGACTCCATGCCACCGGCCATGACCATCCTTGCGCTTCCTGCCTTGATGATGTCGTGACCGAGCATGGTCGCTTTCATGCCCGAACCGCAGACCTTGTTTAAGGTTGTGCAGCCGGTACTCAGCGGGATGCCCGCCGCAAGTGCGGCCTGTCTTGCAGGTGCCTGACCGACGCCGGCTGGCAGCACGCAGCCAAAGATGATCTCACCGATATCCCGGGCGTCGACACCAGTACCTTCAATGCTCGCACGTATCGCGGTAGCCCCCAGTTCCGGCGCCTGCGCGCCACCAAGTGCTCCCTGAAATGCACCAAGCGGTGTGCGCTTTGCGGCGCCAATTACGATTGAATCTGAACTCATGAATGGACTCCAAAATCGGGCGTTACCTGCCGGCATTTCATGTCACGGTGCAACATTCTGGTCCGCGTCCGGATTAACTATTTCTCGACGAAATCCGGCTCCAGCAGATCCGGCTCATCGAGGACGGCGAGAATCTGCTGTCGTGCCGCCTCGGCAAGGGTACGGTTATCGCCGAATGCTGGATCACCCGGCTCGATCGGCTGCAATATTTCGACCGTGATCGGTACAGGGCGCGGCAATCGTCGACCCGATGGCATCATGCTCCGTGTGCCGAGAATCGCAATAGGTATAACTGGCATGCCGCCCTTGATCGCAGCGACAAAAGCCCCGGGTCGAAACCGGCCGACGCCAGCGCGCAATGCAAAAGTACCTTCCGGGAAAATGGCCAGCGATGCCCCTTCCTGGGCGGCTTTAACGATCGTCCTGGCATCTCGCGTACTTCCGGTCGCCTGATACCGCTCGACGAACCTGGAGCCAGTGCGGCGGAGCATGAAATGGACGATGGGAATGTCGCGCATTTCGCCTTTGATGACAAAGGAAAATCGTGCCGGAAGGTAAGCCTTCAGCAGCACACCGTCGATGTAGCTCGCATGGTTGGCGACGACCATACAGTGTTTCTCGGGTATTTTGTCCAGGCCGTTGATCTTCGGTTCTATGCCCGCCAACACAAATATCGCCCGGGCGATACCAGCGACGCATTGGTGGCGGCGTTCCGGACCCGGAATGACGACCGCAACGAGTATGGCCAACAGCACAGCCATGCCGAATACCAGCCACGCGTAGACGCCAAACAGGCTGTGAATACAGCGCCTGATAAATCCAGGACTATCGTTGGTCATGCCAGAGAATCGTCCAATCCGACCGTCTCACAGCTCACGCTGAACACTGTGACGGGAATCACTTTATGTTAATGCCTTGTGGATTCTGTGACAGCGGTCACTCCGGCTGCGAGGTGTCATCATCATACTCAAATCCTTGAGAAAATCGTCAATTGGCGATGCAGAGCCCGGATCGGCCAAGGGGCTTGGTGCCTACGTAGCGATTCAGGAACCGGCGTATGCTACCAGCCTGCAGGCAGAGATGTGCGGAGACCGCCCAATTCGCGACCGATGCAGTAGGATTGTGCGACTTATCAGACGGAAGTTATGGCTAGCAAAGAGCAGAACAAATCGGATGCAACCAAGGTCGCCCACTCGGAAGAGTTGGTGGATCGATTCCTGGATGCGATATGGATGGAGCGTGGTTTGTCACAGAACACGCTCGGGGCCTATCGCGCAGACCTGATGACATTGGGACGCGGCCTGTCGGAACACGACAAATCGATTGAGATGGCCGACAAGGCTGATTTGCTGACATTTATCGCAGGCCGGGTTGAGCGTGGCGCGAAACCGCGCTCTACAGCCAGACAGTTGTCGAGCTTCCGTCGCTTCTTTCGTTACATCATGCGTGAAGGCCTGCGCGACACCGATCCGACAGCAGATATCGAAATGCCACGCATCGGCCGGTCATTGCCCAAGACGTTGAGCGAAGACGAAGTGGAGTTGCTGCTCAATGCACCGAATACCGAAGAGCCGCTGGGTCATCGCGACCGGGCCATGCTCGAATTATTGTACGCGACCGGGCTGCGCGTATCGGAGCTCATCAACCTCAAGCAATCGCAGGTTAACTTCAACCAGGGCGTTTTGCGCATCGTTGGCAAGGGCGACCGCGAGCGGCTGATTCCGCTCGGTGAGGAATCGCAGCGCTGGCTCAAAGAATTCATTGACGGGCCACGCATGGAAATTCTGCTCGAGCGCCAGACTGACTACCTGTTCCCGACACGTCGCGGTGATCGCATGACGCGTCAGGCGTTCTGGCACATTATTAAGCGCTACGCTGGAAAAGCGAACGTTCACAAGAAAATGTCGCCACACAGTCTGCGGCATGCATTTGCTACCCATCTCCTCAATCGCGGCGCAGATCTGCGTGTCGTGCAGCTGCTGCTTGGCCATAGTGATCTCTCCACAACGCAGATTTACACGCACGTGGCGCGGGAACGACTAAAAGACCTGCACGGAGAGCACCACCCACGGGGTTAGCCCCGAGCGCCTCATGCCGCGCGATCCGGCGTTGAAAATGGTCTCAAAATACTCATGTACTCGCCTGCGCGCTCTGTTTACCTGACCCTTTTCGCCCCGTCTCTCACCCAACCCGGTTCTTCTTGCATACGCCATCACGCGTGCTGTTTGATACACTTCTGCCGCCCCGGGAACCGGGCCCAGCCCGATTGGTCTTACAAGTTGGGTGTCTAAAACCGACGAGGTACACGCTTGATGAATCAAATCAGTCCGAATGTCAGAAATCGCCTGCTGTACCTGATCGCCGGGCTGCTCATGCTTGCGCCCGTCGCGGCGGAGCAGGTCAGCGAGGAGCTGCAACAGGTCCGGGACAAGATCTCCGGCATGTTCGAATCGATAGATCCGGAAAACGTGAATTCGAGCCCTGTTGATGGCTGGTATACGATTCAGCAGGGATCGATCATTGCATATGTTTCGGCAGACGGCCGTTACCTGTTGCAAGGTGATTTGATAGATCTGGACCGACAATTGAACCTCAGCGAGGCAAGTCGTACCAGTGCGCGGCGCAAGTTGATGTCGACAGTGACCGCTGAGCAGGTCATCACTTTCTCACCGACTGACGTGAAGTACTCGGTTGCTGTTTTTACCGACGTGGATTGCAGTTACTGTCGCCGGCTGCACAGTCAGATTGATGAGTACCTTGCGCAAGGCATCGAGGTTAGATACCTCTTGTACCCGCGCAACGGGCCGGCGTCGAAAGCATGGAATACTTCAGAAAAAGTATGGTGCTCGGCAGATCGCAATGAAGCACTAACGATGGCCAAGCTGGACCGTAGTTTTGCAACCTCCGAGTGCGATGCGTCCATCCTATCCAAGACCTACCTCATCGGTCAGGAAGTCGGACTTAGCGGCACGCCAGCAATAGTATTCGAGGATGGCACATTGGTTGGCGGTTATTTGACCCCGGACCAGCTTGCGATGCGCCTCGAACAAAACGCGCTCAACCACAAATAATATTGAAAGGGGTCGAACCACTTTTGAAAGGGATCGGACCGATTCCTAGGTTCGGGATTTCGCGCGGCGCATTTCGTGTATGTGCACGCCGTTGTTACTGCCTTCATCCTCGAAGTATTTCCTGAGCGCATAGCGGCCACTCTGGAATGCCAGGTTATCCCACGGAATTTCGTCTTCGTGGAACAGCGCAACGTCAAGAGTTTCGTCGCCGGCGCTAAAACTGCCATCCAGCGTTGCTGTAAAAAACACATGCACCTGGCCCGCATCGATGACATCAACTGATGCGAACAAGTGGCCGATCTTCACGTCAGCACAGGCTTCTTCGAGAGTCTCTCTGGCCGCACCTTCTGCAAGTGATTCGCCTAGCTCCATGAAACCTGCTGGCACAGTCCAGAAACCATAGCGCGGCTCAATGGCACGTCTGCACAACAGCACTTTGCCATCACGCTCGGCCACACAGCCGACAACGATAATAGGATTCTGGTAGTGAATCGTTCCGCAGTCGTCGCAGATTGCACGTTCGCGGGTATCGTTTGTCGGGACTTTTTGGCTAATGGAACCGCCGCAACTTGAGCAGTAATTCATCTTAAGTAGTCTGTTCTATTCCGGATACAAGACGTCCTTTAATAATCGCTTTCATGAACAGCAACAAACTATCTGCCCGGGAGGCGCTATCCGTGAGCTATTGTCAAATCTGGTGTCCTGAATCTGGGTCGCTCTTTTATTTGTAAAGGCAAACACGCATAAGAGACAGTAACCTGTCAATTTCCACGGGCTTTGGCGGATGATCATTGGCACCAGCGGTATGCACTTGTCACGATCTCCTTTCATGGCCTCATAGCCATCCATGACCGGCATCATGATGTCCATTAATACCAGATCCATGCGGGGTTCTCTATCGAGCAGATCGAGTGCCTCCTTCACGATAACGGAGGAGGTGTACTTCTGCAATTGATACTCCTCTTCACGCGTAAGATCCGTTCACATAGCATCTAATACAAGATTGTGGTCGGCAAATGTGATGTTCTTCTCCGGCCCCTGATTCATTACCTGGCGCCGAAACAGATGGGATCGATATTGATTAGCAGCCCACGGACAGTCATTATTACCTGATCAACAAGCAGGAGCGAGGCCTACCATGAAAAAGTTACTACTTTTCAGTATATTGTACGCCTGCAACGTCTTTGCACAGCCTGCAGAGCCAGCCTGGCGAATCGCATTTGACGAAGATAGTTTGTGGTCACGAGTGACGTATGCGGGCACGCTGCTGGTGGCGTCTGAGGGCCAGCTTGCACATATCGACCCGGCCACAGGCGAGGCACTTTGGACGCGCAAAGACCTGAGCAAACTCGCCCAATTCAACGTCAATGATATTTCTGGAACTCCATTTCTCGTAATAGCTGAGCGATTGGGCAACGTTCCGCCAAAAAGTCGCCTGCAGGTGCTCAATATCTCCACGGGAGAAACTGTCTGGGATATGGCCCAACACCCGGGTGGCGGACTCGGCACTTATCCAGTGCCACAGAAGGACCTGCTTGTGTACGTGGTAGAAATGGCAGGCAAAAAGCCCGGCACCTACGTCATGGGTCTGAATATCGTGACCGGTGAAGAGGTCTGGAGCACCAAGATTGGTCCGGTAGGTCACTTGCCCACGCACTACAGTGACATCGAGGGCTTCATTCGCACCCGCGATCTCAATGGGCATCCGCGGCCGCTCATCACCGAAGACATGTTCATTCTCGCCGCTGGCGATCTCTACGCATTCGACCTTGACAGCGGCGCACAACGCTGGCGCTTCAAGGCCAAGGCGTCTTCGCCCAACCTCAAAAATACGTATGCGCAACCAGTGATGGTTGACGATGTGATATACGCCGCAAGCAGGAACAGCATTCATGCGCTGGATCCGGCATCCGGGGCAGAGAAGTGGAAATCCAAGATCGGCAAAGCGGCGATACCCGAACTGCAGATAACCGGAGACATCATCGTCGGTCGGCTTGGCGGTACCTTTTCCGATGGCAAGAAACTCGTTGGCCAAAAGCCCTTCGGAGCTTTCGCCGTCAATCGAACATCGGGCGATCTGGTATGGAAATGGACCAAGGCCAAGGACTCGGTCACCAATTTGCGTGTATTACCCGACAAGAATCTGGTCATGCTTGCCGACAAGAAGAATTTATACGCACTCGATCTGAATGCGTCCAAGAAAGGCAAAGTCGTTTACAAGGAAGAACTCGCTTTCAAGCGCAAGATGGGGTCGGCAGAGCTGGCAGCGAAGGGTATCGGCGCTGTTGGCGGACTCCTCGGTGGCGGCCTTGCTGGCGGGTTCAGGGGCCTCGGCGGTGGCGGAGATCGCGGAGACCCGCCATTGGATATCGAGGTGTACGGCGAGCAGCTCGTCATCCGGGCCCAATATCACGTGTTGTCGCACAATATGCAATCACGTGGCACGGACTGGTCGATTCAGTTTGCCCCGCCAGGTATGAGTCCATTTGCGTTGATCGCTATGGGCGCGGTGACTGCAGTGATCGCAGTCGAACGCGCCGCGCAGACACGGGCCTATGGCGGTGGCTATCAGAGCCGACAGATGCTCGACTCGACTCTCAACATTTCGAATAGTTTCCAGACGGCTGTTGCAGCCCGATTCGCCGCCGCAGAGAAGGCCGAAAACTTAGCGTTCTTCATGACCAAGGAAGAAGAAGGCATGGTGCTAATGGGTATCGATCTATCGAATGGCGAGGAAATCGGCAAGGTGCCAATGGCAGAGAAGGAGCCCCAGTTCATGGTCGATGCGATCGGTAACCGGGTTTACTACTTCCGTAACAAGAACGAGCTGCTCGCCTACGATTTCTAGCATGGGAGCTTGAGCTTACGCACAATCCGTGCCCCCATCAGCGGCACGGACGACCGCGTGAAACGCTATCTGGAAGCGGAGATTGGATTCGTCCTTCTGGAATCTGGGCAACGGTACCAACATGAGCAAAATGACCCCAATGAACGCACTGAAACGCCGCTAAAAAACGAAAAATCCGGCAACGCCGGATCAGGAAAGTCGCATTGACAAAATCGCGACTAAAATGGCAACTTCAGCAACGAGTTTTTCAACAGAATAGACCTGACCTGCCCCCAAGTTTAGGGCCCATTGCAGCAGTTCGTCACTGAGGTGTTATGAGGAAGTTAGTCCCACTTGTCGTTGCTCTTATTATCTCGCTTAGCGCTCATGCTCAGGAAAGCGAAACAGTCTTATATGAGCGGCTCGGTTCCATGTTTTCCGATGTGGTTTCAGAGTACCTAGATGGTTCGTTATGTTCGCCCGGTCCCAATCTCGCAAAGAAGCAGGTAGAGCTTGCCGAGGCAGTCTCAAAGGCAACTCCGAACACTGGTCCGTTGGTGCTAGAAATCGCCGTGGTGGCGAACAGCCTTTCGGATGTGCGGCGTCTACACGAAGGTGGAGCACTCCCGCTTAGCCCCTCGGGCACGCTATTGCATACCGCGGCTATGTTCAGCAATCCCTCGATGCTTGAGTATCTGGTCGGGGAAGGGTTCCAGCTAGAGGATGCCGGAAAGGCGAGCGGACCGGCGTTATTGGTCGCCGTGCAGGCTGGAAACATCGACAACATTAAGTGGTTGATCGCAAACGGCGCAAATGTTAATGCCATGGATACATCGGGTGCGCCAGTGATTCAACATTCCATGGTATGCGGGGACCAAGCCGTCGTGGATCTTCTGCTAGAAGCTGGCGCAGTGCCCAGCAGCAAGGCTTATGACGTGGCACAGCGGCTCGGTATTTCGTTGGATCCAGACTAATTGGCCGCCAGCTAATGCGGAATCACACTGATAGAATTGGATGGCTGCTTGTGGCCGAACTTTACCCTTAAACACGCTTGTGGAAAATTGTGGCCGAAAAGAGACTAGCTTGTGACGATTTTCAACGAACTCAAACGCCGTAACGTATTTCGCGTAGGTGCTGCCTACATCGTCGCGGCATGGCTAACCATCCAGGTGGTTGAGACTATCCTGCCCGTCTTCGGCTTCAGTGATGGCGCCATCCGTGTCGTGGTCATCGTCTTCGCGGTTGGCTTCATACCTGCACTCATCTTTGCCTGGGCGTTTGAACTCACCGCGGAAGGACTCAAGCGTGACCATGAGGTCGACCGCAGTCAGTCCATTACACCGCAGACCGGCAAGAAGCTGGATCGCATGATCATGGTGGTGCTGGCCCTTGCGCTGGGCTACTTCGCTTTCGACAAATTCGTGCTGTCGGAGTCGAGGGAAGAGACCGCACGCGAGGAAGGGCGAAGTGAAGCCCTGGTCGAGTCTTACGGTGATACGTCCATCGCCGTGCTGGCATTCGACAATATGAGCAACGACCCGGACAACGAATATTTCTCCGACGGTATCACCGAAGAAATTCTTAATCTGTTGGCTAGGATCCCGCAGCTACGTGTGGTTTCGCGCTCTTCGGCGTTCGCCTTCAAGGGCAAAGAGATTCACATTCCCGACGTCGCTGTGAAACTAAACGTTGCTCATGTGCTGGAGGGCTCTGTACGAAAATTCGGCGACCAGGTTCGTATCACTGCGCAGCTCATTGAAGCACGCTCAGACACGCACCTCTGGTCTGAAACCTATGATCGTTCGCTTGAGAACATATTTAAAGTTCAGGACGACATCGCGGCGAAAGTTGCTGCGGCGATGAAACTAACCCTCGTTGACGGGCCGCCGACCGCCGTTGCTACGGACAGTGAGGCTCACGAGTTCTTCTTGCAAGGCGCTCACTTTTACCACAAGCGGACTGCAGCCGATTATGAGAGAGCAATCGAATACTTTAAGAAAGCACTCGAAAAGGACCCTCACTATGCTTCGGCATGGGGCTTGCTCGGTGCAACCTATGTGATTCAGGCTAGTAGCGGCTTCAGACCCTACGATGAAGGATATGCACTCGGTCGCGAAGCGAGTGACGAGGCATTGAGGATCGATCCAGACAGTGTTATTCAACTGCGGGGCTGGATTGCGTTCAATTACGAGCGTGATTACGCCCGTGCTGCTTTTCACTATCGTCGGGCATTGGAATTATGGCCGAACAGTACGTCAGCATTGAACAATAGCGCCGCATTCGCGACCACAATAGGTCGTATACGGAAAGGAATCGAATTGGCCAGAGGAGCCACAAAACTGAATCCGACCAACTCGGTCCCATACGTAAACCTGGCCATATGGTATAGCGCCATCGGTGAACTGGAAAACGCGGAAACCGCAGCAAGTAAAGCGTTGGAATTGAATCCCGATATTTACGGCGCACCGGGGCAACTGGCAATCATTAGTCTGCTGAGAGACGAACCAGAGTTGGCGCTAACACGGGCCGATGCGATCAAGCTTGAGATGCTGGAAAACGTAGTAAGAGCCATTGCGCATCACGAACTCGGGAACAGCGATGAGTCGAATCGTGTATTGGAATTGTTCATCAAACAGCATGCGGGCCGATACGCGAAATACATCGCCATAGTGTATGCCTGGCAAGGTGACCGCGACTCGGCATTCCAGTGGTTGGATCGAGCAATCGACGAACGGCAAGATCTGGACAGCCTGAAGACCGAACCGTTGTTCAAGAACTTGCATTCAGATCCGCGCTGGGAAGAAGCACTGATGCGTGTCGGTCTTGCCGACTCGCAACTATCCATGATCGAGTTTTAGGAAACAGGGACCGCAACCCAGAGGCGACATTCCCGGTCGCTTGAAAAAGTCAAATAATGGAAAAATCATACTTTCTTGCGTATAGGTAAGTATACGTAAGTTTACATTGCTATTATACGTATATATACGTAGTATGGAGTCCGCAAACGGTACGAGACGCTAACCCCAGCAAAAACAGGCGTTACTTCTCGTGACGGCCGGACGTATCTGGGAAGCACGAACCGCTATTGCGGACTTCCAAGATAGGGAATGTGCCAAGGTCTTCTTTAGAGTGGAAGCTCACGAGCGTGGAAAGACTTGAAAATCACAGTATTCACCGTCTTCGATGGCTCCGTTCGGCGGTTCTTGGTACCAATGACGGTCTCGTTTCCACTGCTGGCCTGCTATTGGGCGTGGCGGCAACCGGCGCCAGTCAGCCAACTATTTTGATCGCCGCCGTTGCTGGTCTTGTTGCCGGTACTGCGTCGTTGGCCGCAAGCGAGTATGTTTCGGCGAGATCGCAAGCTGATACTGAGTCTGCCGATCTGGAACTGGAGCGACTGGAATTGGCTGCCAACCCGGAAGAAGAGCATGCGGAGCTGGCCACCATCTACGTCGAACGCGGACTTGACGCAGAACTTGCCTCCCAGGTTGCGGTCCAGTTGATGGAGCACGATGCGCTCGGCGCGCACGCTCGAGACGAGTTAGGTTTATCCGAAACGCTAATGGCACGGCCGACTCGGACCGGAGTGACCTCGGCCGCCGCATTTGCAGTTGGCGCGGTCTTGCCACTGTTGGTTGTGATCTTGGTGCCGGCGTCTGCCTTCATACCGGCTTTATTGGGCAGTACTTGCGTGTTTCTCGGGCTATTGGGTTACCTGTCTGCACTTGCTGGCGGGGCTTCAATAATTATTGCTGCTACACGGATGGTCCTTTTCGGTGCAGTGGCTATGGCCCTCACGTTCGGAGTCGGAACACTGCTCGAACCCGTTGTCTGAAGAAACAGAGTCTCCACTATAAAAAGTTGTCGGCTTCCACACGACGGCTTCTGGTCCAACTTTGCCCTTAGCTTATTCGAATGCTGAGCGGCTGGTATGCGTTCGAAAGCAGAAGTCAGCTTGATACGATGTTGGCATT
>Ga0255052_10000176_pt1 | contig 48702 bp, 48 predicted proteins | sample JV7_2_21_MG_FD_188632 | JGI IMG/M metagenome (GOLD analysis project Ga0255052, IMG submission 188632) | Seawater microbial communities from Jervis Inlet, British Columbia, Canada - JV7_2_21 | ecosystem: Environmental > Aquatic > Marine > Inlet | place: Canada: British Columbia | collected...
GACGCGCCTTCCGAGTGCCTTCGCTTTGCCGCGCAATGAAGACCGATACATTCGCAAGACCATCGCTGTACAGAATGTGGGTTACGAAATCCTCACTGCCGGGCATCTTCTCCTCATGCTTGGAAATCGCAAGAAACCCCCGCGGCAGCTCCTTACTGGCCCATTTCGTATCCACGGAACGCGTTACGTGTCGGGCAGGCCGACTGAACCAGCGGTAATCGTCGGTGCTGTACGAGGGTGCAAGCGCACTCGCATGAATCTCCTGGTTCAGTTTGATATCCGCGAATTTCACCTCTTCGATCGCCGAACCGTCATCAGCTATCAATTGTGTTTGTAGAGGGAAACCCGTCTCGGTATCCAGCCATATTCGGTGGCCATAGCGATAACCGTCATGGGGTCGAATCGCAAGTAAAATAGCTTGACGGCCCGCCACGCGATCTTCGCGCACGATGGAAACATCGTATTCACTGCCGAACCGAATCTCACTGGAAGGCAAGGTGGAAAATAAGGTCGACTGATCATCCCATTCTTCGACAAGTACGGACTTGCGGTCCGGCAGAATGCAGTGCACCTCGTTGCCGTTGCGAATAATTTCCAGTCCGTTGCCTTCCTGAGCGACGACTTTTTCGCGAATAACGCCATCCGCGACGGTATGGACGACCTTGAGCGCCTCGGCCTCGCCATTGCGCATTCTTATAACCGTTCCCTCGTAACTCGTTGCCTGTACCGCTGCACCCATGCGATTCAACCATTCGTCCGGTTCCATCGCCCCCGCCGACATCGGAGCGACGACGAACAACGAACTGATCATCAGGATCACTTCAAACGGTGCGTGTCTCTTCCGATTCGGCATCAAGGTTGTGTCGGCGTTGCGTCCGCTACGTCGGCAGGCGTCGTTTCATCGTCAGCGCTCGCCTCGTCCAGCGCATCATCACTCAGACGAAGAGTAACGAAACGCGAATTGATGCCGTTTGCGCCATTTTCGGCCGCGGTAGCGCCATGACTCAGATAGTACTGCCGCAGCTGATCGTCAATCGGTTGCGGCACCGTATAGCCGGAATCGTTTACGGCGGTCGCGCCCTCGCCCGTTGCCGTGTCTTCGTCATCGACCCCAATTGTCTGTTGCAGGCCGAAGATCGCAAGTAGCGCTACGGTCGCAGCGACGGCTACACCCGCAACCGGTCGAATAGAAGTGCGTGGCGGCGTGTCGTCCGCCTCGCTCGCCGCTTCAAACGGCTTGTGGTCGATTTCCGCCGAGACACGCTCATGGATGCAATTCACGCCCGGCACAAAGGACTCACCACGAAGCGCCCTGCCTATCGCAAGATACTCAGCGACCTTTTGCCGAAGTTCGGCATCTTGGCCCATTCGCCGTAGCAGCAAGTCAGCCTCGTTGTCCGGAAGCTCGCCATCCACAAACGCAGATATTTGCATTCTTATTGCGTCATTCATACTTCACCCGCAAAGGCCTCGCGGCCTCTTCTATCGTGTGAGCGATCCCACTTTCTTGCTGATCGCGTCACGTGCTCTGAAAATTCTCGACCGTACAGTGCCAACCGGGCACTCCATAGTCTGCGCTATTTCTTCGTAACTCATGCCTTCCAGCTCCCGCAGGATGATTGCTGTACGCAAGTCCTCGGGCAACGCCGCAATGGCACGCTCTACGGTATCCTTCAATTCGTTGCCGAGCGTTATCGCCTCGGGCGTATCCGTCTCCTTCAACTTCGCATGCAGGTCGTACTGTTCAGGATCCTGCAAATCAAGCTCAACGTTCATCGGTCGTCGCCGTTGTGCTGCAAGATGGTTCTTTGCCGTATTCACAGCGATTCGGTACATCCACGTGTAAAACGCGCTATCGCCACGGAATCGGGGCAACGCCCGGTACGCCTTGATGAACGCTTCCTGGGTAATGTCCAGTGCCAGTTCCGGATCTCGTACATATCGCATGACCAGGTTGACTATCTTGTGCTGGTACTTAAGCACCAACAGATCAAACGCGCCCTTGTCACCCCTCTGGACCCGCTTGACCAGCTTTTTGTCGGACGACTGATTCGACATTCAGACGAGCCCGCCACAAATCACGCGCAGCCAGTCGACTTCGGGATAGACCGGCCATAAGTCGATAAGTTCTCTGATATGTGGCTTATTCATCATTGTTTTGTGACACGGTTCCGGCTACGAGCTGCAGAGCGCACCAATCGCGTCGGAAGAATGTCGATTTTGTTCGCGTAATGGGCATGTTAGCAGCTTCATGAGACCGCTCCAATGTGGCGCCAAATGACCTGGAGGCGGCGCCAATCATGGCTTTCGCGGCAGCTACCACGAAACAGCATGGCACCGGTCCGCCGCTCATCGTGTTTTACGCGAATCCAGCCGATGCGCCTCAACAGAATGCTGCCCGGCAAGAACCGGCCCGTGTGCCAGTTGCCATCGATATCCAGCAACAGAATGCCACCATCCGCTGCCAGGCGCAGACGCCGGCAGCGTCCATAGTCACGGTCGATCTGGCGGAGCTCCCGCACGCTCTGTACCAGCCAGACGACACTGCCGAGTAGCAACGCGAACGGCGGCAACGGCAGCCTTAGAATAAGTACAACGCCGATACCACTGAACATGACACCGGAAAGCACGACGATCCGGCAAAGCAATGGGTCAGGACGGAGTTCGGTTGAGTATGTGATTGATGACACGTGCGATCGGCTCCGAGGCAGGCGTTTGCCGTTGCAACAGGTAGCCGTTCAGCTCAGGGTCGGCAAGCGACAAAACGGCCTGAAAGGCCGCCTTTTCGTCATCATCCGCCTGTGGGTAACGCTCGTCCAGGTACGATAGCAAGAGCTCGTCGAGCTCACGCATGCCGCGACGACATTGCCAGCGCAGCCGTGATTCTTCGCTCAATATTTCCTTTCCGCGAGCATTTTCTTGGTTTCGGCGATCGCCTTTGCCGGATTCAGGTCCTTGGGACAAGTCTGCGTACAGTTCATTATCGTGTGGCAACGGTACAGGCGGAACGGATCTTCGAGTTCGTCGAGCCGTTCGCCGGTTGCATCATCACGACTATCGACCAGCCATCGATACGCGGCGAGCAAAGCGGCAGGTCCCAGGTAGCGGTCGCTATTCCACCAATAACTCGGGCAACTGGTTGAACAGCACGCACACAGAATGCAGGCCGCGGGCTCATTGATCAGCTCCTGATCCTCTTTGCTCTGCAATCGCTCCTGGTCCGGAGGCGGTGGTGTACGAGATTGCAGCCACGGCTTGATCGACGCGTACTGTGCGTAGAAGTTGGTCAGGTCACCAACCAGGTCTTTGACTATCGACAAGTGTGGCAACGGATAGATCTTGACGTCGCCGTTCACGCTCTCGATCGAACGTGTGCATGCGAGCGTATTGCCACCGTCAATGTTCATTGCACACGAACCACAAATGCCCTCGCGACAGGAGCGCCGGAACGTCAATGTCGGATCAATCTCGTTTTTAATCTTGATTAACGCATCCAGAACCATCGGGCCGCAGCTGTCGAGATCGACTTCATAGGTGTCGAGACGCGGATTATCACCCGCGTCGGGATCATAACGATAGACGGCGAAACTACGAACGTTGGACGATCCGTTAGCCGACGCAAAATGCTTGCCTTTCTTGATGCGAGAGTTCTTGGGAAGTCTGAATTCAGCCACAATCGATCATCCCTGAATGATTAGTAGACACGTGCTTTAGGTTCGACATAGTCGACCTCGTCGGTCAGGGTTTCCTGGTGTACGTCTCGATAGTCGAAGTTGACACTGCCACCGCCATCGATCCAGGCCAACGTATGTTTCATCCAGTTTGCATCGTCACGGTCTGGATAATCCTCGCGCGCATGTGCACCGCGACTCTCACGTCGATTCGCGGCCGACTCGATAGTCGCCGTCGCGTTAAGCAGTAGATTCTCAAGCTCAATCGTTTCGACCAGATCGGTGTTCCACACCATCGACCGGTCTGTAACAGCGACGTCATCGAAACTCGCAAACGTTTTCCTGAGTAATTCGACACCTTCGTCCAGTACCTCACCGGTTCGGAACACTGCCGCGTGGTTTTGCATGACTTTCTGCATTTCCAGGCGGATCTCCGACGTCGGTCGACTGCCATCGGCGTTACGCAACTTGTCAATGCGCGCCACGCTATCCTGCCCTGCGTTCGCGGCCAGCGGCTTGTGGCGTTCGCCCGGCGTCATCGTTTCTGCGCAGAAATGCGCGGCGGCGCGCCCGAAAACAACGAGGTCCAGCAAGGAATTCGAGCCAAGTCGGTTGGCGCCATGAACCGACACACAGGCCGCCTCGCCGACCGCCATCAGGCCCGTAACAACCGACTCCGGGTCACCGTCTTTCAGCGTAACCACCTGACCGTTGAAGTTGGCCGGAATGCCGCCCATGTTGTAGTGCACGGTCGGCAACACAGGGATCGGCTCCTTGGTGACATCGACACCCGCGAAGATGCGCGCCGACTCGGCGATTCCAGGCAGGCGTTCTTCGATGACTTCGGGTCCCAGGTGTTCCAGATGCAAATGGATATGATCGTTGTCCGTGCCGACGCCGCGTCCTTCCCGAATCTCTATTGTCATGGAGCGACTGACCACGTCGCGTGATGCCAGGTCCTTGGCATTAGGCGCATAGCGTTCCATGAATCGTTCGCCGTCCGAGTTCGTCAGGTAACCACCCTCACCACGTACACCTTCGGTGATCAGCATGCCGGCGCCGTAGATGCCGGTCGGATGAAACTGCACGAATTCCATGTCCTGCACGGGCAAGCCGGCGCGCAACACCATGGCGCTGCCATCGCCTGTGCAGGTGTGCGCCGATGTGCATGAAAAATACGACCGTCCATAGCCGCCTGTCGCCAGAATGACCTGGTGCGACCGAAAGCGATGCAGACGGCCGCTCGCAAGATCGATCGCTATCACACCGCGGCACGCGCCGTCTTCCATGATCAGATCGACCGCGAAATACTCTATGTAAAACTCGGCATCGTGTTTGAGCGACTGTTGATACAGGGTGTGCAACATAGCGTGGCCAGTGCGATCGGCTGCCGCACAGGTTCGCTGTGCCGTGCCTTCACCGAAGCGCGTCGTCATGCCGCCGAACGGGCGCTGGTAAATCTTGCCATCCTCGGTGCGCGAGAACGGCACGCCGTAATGCTCCAGCTCGATTACCGCGTCGGGCGCTTCCTTGCACATGTACTCGATGGCGTCCTGGTCACCGAGCCAATCGGACCCTTTGACCGTGTCGTACATGTGCCAACGCCAGTCGTCTTCACCCATATTGCCGAGGGCCGCACTGATGCCGCCCTGTGCAGCGACGGTATGGCTGCGAGTCGGAAACACTTTCGTGATGCAAGCTGTATTGAAGCCGGCCTCTGCCAGCCCGAATGTGGCGCGGAGTCCGGCACCGCCGGCTCCGATGACGACTACGTCGTAACTGTGATCAATAAACTCGTAGTCACTCATGCATTAAGTCCGATCTTCAGAATTGCAAATACCGCCGCGACAGCCAGCGCGATATGCGCAAAACGCGAAGACATCAGCGTGATCACCTTGATCCCCGGCGCATGGACGTAATCTTCGACCACGACCTGCATACCCAGGTAGGAGTGATAGGCCAGTGTGACGGACAGCAGCAAAAGCAAGATATTGTTGATGGGGCGCCCTATTTCAGCAACCACCACGGCGTGGCTGAAATCGGGTGTAACCGCCAGCGACCAGGCAAACCAGAGACCCAGAAACAAAAGCGCAACGGCGGAGACGCGCTGTCCCCACCAGTGTGACGTGCCGTCTTTGGCGGTACCCAAACCCAATACCCGGCCCAGCGGCGTTCGGAGGCTCATGACGCCAACCACCAGAACACGGCTGTAAAGCCGATGGCGCTAATCAAGACCAACCACGAAGACGCATTAGCCTGACTCTTCTCCATCCCGCGACCTGAATCCCACAGCAGGTGGCGTGTGCCGTTGGAAAGATGAAAGAAGAATGCGAACGACCAGCCGACCAAACACAATTTGCCAACGTATGTGTCCATTACAGACATAAAGACCGCGTAAGCGTCGGGCCCGGATGCGGCGTCAAAAAGCCAGGCAACGAACACAAGGAAGCCCAGCGAGAGTGCGACGCCCGTAACGCGGTGCAATATCGATAACACCATCGTTATTGGCCAGCGGTAGATCGATATATGCGGCGACAGTGGCCTGTCGTGGTTACTCATGCGTTAACTTCTTATGATGGTTAGCTGTTGCTGGTGGCGCGGCGTATTATCCTGAAATAGCTACTAAAAATCGATACAGCGGCCTGCCTTCTCCCAGTCACCGTAGCGCGTCGGGTCCGGACCGCCGCGACCGCCTATCTCTTTTGGCCGCTCCACCTCCAGAGGCAGGTTATCATCCGCCTTGGGTTTTTCGCTCTTGGCCTTATTCTCATGGTCGGGTGAATCCATGGGCGGAGTATGCCAGAGCCGCGAAAAAGCTGCAGTAACAAGAAGTATCCGGATACAAATGTACTCACTTACAACGATTAACGTGGTCGGCAAAGATGCTTTCGAGTTTCTTCAGGGCCAGCTAACCAACGAACTGCGACGCCTCGAATCAGAAGCGGAGATTGTCGCGGCCTGGTGCAATCCAAAGGGCCGCGTACTCTGGTTCGGAACACTATGGACCATAGAGTCGGGCTTCGGGCTGTCAGCACCGGTGAAAACTGCCGAAGACATCGCTGCTCGCCTGACGATGTTCCGCTTCCGCTCCAAAGTAGATTTCGAAATCGTTACAGAAAGCGGGACCGTCGATCCCCGGTTCCTGATTCAGAACGGTTACCCCTATATCGGGAAAGAGCAAGCGGAGAAATTCACGGCGCACATGCTAAACCTCGACTTGCTCGATGCTGTGAATTTCGACAAGGGCTGCTACACGGGCCAGGAAATTATCGCGCGAACCCACTACAAGGGTGCCACCAAGCGACGCACGCTGCGATTCGAAAGCGATAAACCGGTATCAGTAGGCGACAAGGTGTCAGACGGCGGTCGCGACATCGGTGAGGTGCTCAACGTCGCTGGCACCGACCTGCTCGCCGTCGTTCCAGTCGATAAGGCCGATGACTCACTGACAGTCAGTGGTATCGAACTAACCCACATTCCATTGCCGTATGCGATTGGCCCCGACTCGGGACCTCCTCTCGCTTAACCTCGCTCGGCGTCCTGCCTCGCTCGCATCGAGTTCCGCTCGCTTTGGCGTCCTGCGTCACTTCGCTCCCGTCAAGCGGGACCGAGGTCCACACGACGCTCGAGGAGGTCCCGAACCGCGGCCTACCGATCACCGATCATGTGAGGTGGGATTGTGGACGAGATGTTTGCCGGCGAGACCTAAAGCGAGCGAAGCGAGACAGTCCGCCGGTAAAGCATGTCGGCCGCAAGCCCGTTTAGGGTGATGGATGGGTGGTGGATTGTTAGTCGAAGACTTCCGGTCGCATGTGCGGAAACAGCAGCACGTCGCGAATCGACGGTGAATCGGTGAACAGCATGACGAGCCGATCGATCCCTATACCGATGCCGGCCGTCGGTGGCATGCCGTATTCCAGCGCTCGAATGTAGTCGTGATCGAAGGCCATCGCCTCGTCGTCACCGGCTGCCTTGTTTTCGACCTGCGCGCGGAAGCGTGCCGCCTGATCTTCAGGGTCGTTGAGCTCCGAGAAACCGTTCGCGATCTCGCGGCCGGCAATAAATAGCTCGAAACGATCAGTGACAAACGGGTCTGCATCGTTTTCGCGTGACAGCGGCGATACCTCGGTCGGGTACTGCGTGATGAACGTTGGCTCGCGAAGGTTGTTTTCGCCAGTCGCCTCAAAAATCTCGATTTGCAGTTTTCCAGGACCATAGTTTTCATGCACGGGAGCGTTGAGCTTCTCGCAAACTTCTACTAGGTACCCGCGATCGCGTACGCGCGCCATGTCGAAGTCCGAATTGTAGACTTCGATCGCCTGCTCGACGGTCATGCGTTTAAAGGGCTTTGCGAAATCGTATTCCTCGCCCTGATAATTGACGGTAGTGCTGCCGAGTACCGCGTCTGACATACCGTGCAGCATCGCCTCGGTCATGTCCATCCAGTCCTCATAATCGGCGTACGCCCGGTACGCTTCCATCATCGTGAACTCAGGATTGTGCTGCGTCGACACGCCCTCATTTCGAAAGTTGCGGTTGATTTCGTAAACACGCTCGAAACCACCGACGATCAATCGCTTCAGATTCAGCTCCGGCGCAATGCGCAGATACAGTTGCATATCGAGCGCGTTGTGATGCGTGGTGAACGGTCGCGCAATCGCGCCACCCGGAGTCGTCTGCATCATTGGCGTTTCCACTTCCAGAAAATCGGCTGCCTCCAGAAACGAACGCATGTAGGAGATTATCTGTGAACGACTGCGAAAAACCTCACGACTCGATTTATTGATTATGAGATCGACGTAACGTTGCCGGTAACGAGTTTCCTGATCGGCCAGCCCGTGGAACTTTTCGGGCAGCGGGCGCAATGACTTGGTCAGCAAACGAACCTCGTCCGCCATGACAGTCAATTCCCCGGTCTTGGTTCGAAACAACTCCCCGCTGGCGCCGACGATATCGCCTACATCCCATTTTTTGAAGCCCTGGTAGACGCCTTCCGCCAACCGATCTCGCTCCATCCGCACCTGGATTTGTCCGCTGCGGTCAGCGAGCTTGATAAAGCTCGCCTTACCCATGACGCGCTTGGCCATCATCCGGCCGGAGACCGAAACCGCTATGTGTTCGTTGCGCAACGCCTCGTCATCGTGTTGGTCAAACGTTTGATGCAACTCCTCGGCTATCGAATTTCGTCGAAAGTCGTTCGGGTACGCATTACCCTGCCCCCGCAGCTCACCGAGTTTGCCACGGCGCTCCGCGATGAGCTTGTTCTCGTCGAGTTGGTTGTCGCCCGTTTGCTTGTCGTTACTCATTGGTGCTCAATTACAGTCCTTGCTTGAGACTCGCTTCGATAAAGGCGTCAAGGCCTCCGTCCAGTACAGCCTGAGTGTTACCGGTTTCTATGCCAGTACGCAAATCCTTGATGCGGCTTTGATCCAGCACGTAGGAACGAATCTGGCTGCCCCAACCCACGTCGGCCTTACTCTCCTCGACGACCGAAGCCTCGGCACGCCGCTTCTGCATCTCGAGTTCGTACAGTTTCGCCTTGAGCTGGTTCATCGCCATCGCCTTGTTCTTGTGCTGCGACCGATCGTTCTGGCATTGCACGACGGTGTTCGTAGGCAGGTGCGTAATTCGTACGGCCGATTCCGTGCGATTGACATGCTGGCCGCCGGCGCCGCTTGCCCGGTATACGTCGATGCGCAGGTCGGAGGGATCTATCTCGATGTCGATATTATCGTCGACTTCGGGAGACACAAAAACGGAGGCGAAGGACGTATGCCGACGATTGCCGGAATCGAACGGTGACTTGCGAACCAGTCGATGCACACCTGTTTCGGTCCTGAGCCAGCCGTAGCCATACTCGCCAACGATGTGCACCGTCGCGCTCTTGATACCGGCAACTTCGCCCGCTGACGCCTCGATCACTTCCGCTTTAAAGCCATGCGCTTCTGCCCAGCGCAGATACATGCGCAGCAGCATTTCCGACCAATCCTGTGCTTCGGTACCGCCCGCACCCGACTGAATGTCGACGTAGGCATTGTTGACATCCATCTCGCCTGAAAACATGCGCCGAAACTCAAGGCCGGCCACCTGCGTCTCGAACTTCGCGAGATCGTTCACGACTTCCTCGATGGTGTCGCTGTCATCCTCTTCCTCGGCGAGAGCGAGCAGTTCCCTGGCCTCGCCCAGGCCGGTCGACATTTTGTCGAGACCAACAACGACCTGTTCCAGTAGCGCCCGTTCCTGACCCAGCGCTTGCGCGCGTCCGGGATCGTTCCAGACATCCGGTTGTTCGAGTTCGCGCTGAACCTCGGTCAGTCGCTCCGCTTTGCCTTCATAGTCAAAGATACCTCCTCAGCGCATCGGAGCGCTCGGCGAGATCGGCAATCGTCTGTTTAATCTGGCTGGTTTCCATCTGACCACTCAAGCGGAAAAGGGCGCGATCTTATCATGCGGTGCCCGTGTGCAGAGAGGCAATTTGTTCAACCACCAACTGCGGATTTTCGACGCCGCGAAACTCATTCACATCGAGCTTGAACGCGAGCTGCACGACGCCACGATACGCGGGCCCCGCCTGGTTAAACGCTATGGCGTCTATGGCGTTGCCGCCTGCGGCGGGCCGAACTCGCATCTTGAGGTGATTCTCGCCCACGGTACGTTGCTCCACAACCGCAAAATCCCCGCTCCACAATGGCTCGGGAAAGCAAGAACCCCAGGGGCCCGCGTCACGCAGCGATCGTGCAAATCCCAGGTTGAACGCAGTGTCGGGAAGGCATCCGTCCGTAACAATTGCGCCGCTGAAATCGGCATCCGGATAAAGCCGGTCCATTTGCTCGGCCGCGATGCACTTGAACTCATCGAGCGCCGATTCGGCAATTGTCAGACCCGCCGCCATCGCATGACCACCGAATTTAGTGATCAGGTTCGGACTCACGGTCGACACCGCCTCAAGCAGGTCCCGAATATGCACGCCCGGAATCGATCTTGCAGAGCCTTTAAGATGCGATTCGTCTTCGCGAGCGAATGCAATCACGGGGCGATGGCAGCGCTCACGCACACGCGCAGCGATAAGGCCAACGATGCCCTGGTGCCAGGATGCGTCATACACGTTGACGCACGACGGCCAGCGCTGCGAACCCAGGGCGTCGACAAACGCGAACGCCTGCTCGCGCATTGTCGCTTCGATGTTGCGTCGTTCGCTGTTGATTTGGTCAAGGGTTCTCGCATAGCGGCCAGCCGTCGCAAGATCGTCGGTCATCAGGCACTCAATGCCCACCGAGATATCTTCCAGGCGCCCGGCGGCGTTGATCCTTGGGCCAACGGCGAAACCGAGATCCGTGCTCACGCAGCGTTCGGGTTGCCGGCCTGATTGCTGCAGCAATGCTGCGATGCCAGGTACCGCATATCCGCCACGAATTCGCAGCAGTCCCTGGTGCACCAGGATTCGATTGTTGTGATCCAGTGGCACGACGTCGGCAACGGTGCCGAGTGCAACGAGGTCGAGGTACTTCGCAGGGACTCGCGCGGCTCCATTGCTGCCCTGCTCTTCGAGCAAGCGGCCGATTCTTGCCATGAGATAAAAGGCGACCCCGACGCCCGCGAGATTTCGGCTTGGAAACGAGCTGCCCTTGAGGTTCGGATTAAGAATTGCCGCGGCCGCAGGTAGTTCATCTCCGGGCAGGTGATGATCCGTTACCAGCACAGGAATACCGAGTGAGTTGGCTTCCTCGACGCCGGCGATACTCGATACACCGTTATCGACGGTAATCAGTAATGCGGGCTTCTGTTGCGCCGCAACGCGCACGATTTCTTTCGAGAGGCCGTAGCCGTAGTCAAAACGATTGGGCACGAGGTAATCAACTTCGGCGAAACCAAATTCGCGCAGGCAACGCAGCAAAAGCGCGGTGCTCGTCGCACCGTCTACATCGTAGTCACCCACAATCACGATACGCTTGTCACGGTTGGCGATAACGAGTTCTGCAGCCTCGTCGATACACTCCAGTGCGCTGACAGGTGCTAGCCGCGCGAGGCTGTAGTCGAGCTCTACGGCGGTCGTTAGACCTCGCATTGCGTAAAGGCGTGCATGCACAGGGTCGATGTCGCCGAAGCTATTAATAACAGATTGACTGGGTAGCGATCGGCAGACAACCGGCCTGGCTTTTTTCACAATATTCACTCAGTCAAGAAAACTGGAATTTCGACGCCAGAATCGCAGTGCGTGCGAGCGCTCGACATCGGCGCGAAGTCCATCCCTGAACAGAATGGTGAGACGACTGATGCGCCGCGCACGCAGTGCAGCGCGAAGTTGTTGAAGAGAATCGTGCAATATGTTCGGAGTTTCCTGGATTTGCGGCACCACTGCGACGAAACCGTCGGGCGAAGACCCAAGACACTCGGCGATACTGCCCGGCCAAAGCTCGGCTGCAGCAATTGCACTGTCCCAGTAGCCAAGCAACAGCGGATCGTCGGCGAACAAAGGCGGCTGCGGACGCGTTTCTCGTTTCGGCGCGAAACCACCGCCCCATAACCACATTGAGTTGATCGGTTGCTCGCCCTGGTCGATACGCCTCTGGTTGACCTCATGATCGTGCAATGACATCTCAATCTCGCTAAGGAGATTGCGGTAGCTCGCGGTGTCCTCGCCTGCCGGCAGAAACTCACTCGGGACTTGTTGGTCGACAACGTATGCCGGAACGGCGGCCGTCGCGATAGGTTCCCTGGCGCGCAAATAGCAGCTACCGCCAAGACGCGCGAAGCCAAACTCCTGTTCATCCGCGAGGGTCACCTGGAGATGATCGATAAGCGCGCGCAAATCTGCCGATGGCACGCTATCCCGCTTTGGCGCATGCAGGCAAAGATGATCAAGCCGTGGCTCGAGATAAACCGGATCCGCCGCCGCAATCCAGACAGCGGGTCGATCACCCGTCTGACCCCACATTCTGAGGGCCGCCAATCCTTCCTGCGGATCCGGAAGTCCCAGCACGGAGACAATTCTCGAGAGTATTCCCCGCCGGTCCGGGTCCATCCGCAAATCCGATCGCGCCAGCCACGCGCGCAGGGACTTGTCTTGTAGGCGGCCGCCAGATACGGACGGCAATACAACGACCGCGGCAGAATTGTCATATGATGCTTTCACGATGAGGCATCGATGGTAAGGGATGCGCCTTTGAAATTCACAAGAGAATTAGCGGGCACCCTGACGATACAGAGTGTCTCCACGTCGGCCATTATTGTCGACGGCAAGCCCTATTCGCAGACCATTGCGCTTACGCCGGAAGAGGTTCTGGATGACTGGCAGGCTAAACCTGTCGCGGATCTTACGGACGGCGATTTCGAAACCCTGCTTGGGCTATCGCCCGAAATCGTCCTTCTGGGTACGGGCGATCACAACGTATTCCCGCCGCGCGACCTTATGTTCGCTTTTGCGCGTCGCGGCATCGGTCTCGAATGCATGGACACGGCCGCCGCGGCGCGCACATTTAACGTGCTGGCTTCAGAAGGGCGACAGATTGCCGCAGTGCTGTATTTGTAACGCGTTAGTCAAGTAGCGAGTCGCCGGAAATTCCGCTGCGTTCCATCATCTCGCGCAGATTTTTCAACGCATCCAGCTGTATCTGGCGAACACGTTCCCGGGTCACGCCAATCTCGTCACCGATCTGCTCAAGCGTGGCGCGTCGACAACCGTGTAGCCCGAAGCGGCGCTCAACAACGGCTCTCTGCTTGTCGCTGAGCTCACGGACCCAGTAATCGACGATGTCCTGTACAACTTCTTTTTGCGCGCAACGGGATGGCTCTGCTTCTTTTCTTGCCTGCAAGCGATCAACGGGCCCTTCGCCCTCTTCATCCGCTCGGCCGGGACTCAATACCACTCGCTGGTGCAACGCCATCAGCCTCTCGACGTCGCTAACGTCGCGCTCGAGGTAGTCTGCAATTTCGGCGCTGCTCGGCAGTCGGCCGAGTGCCTGATGTAAATGCCGAGTCGCGCGCAAACAGGAATTAATGTCCTTGATGATATGAATCGGCAGACGCACGGTTCTGGATTGGTTCATGATGCCGCGCTCGATCGCCTGTCGAATCCACCAGGTGGCATACGTAGAGAACCGAAAGCCGCGTTCCGGATCGAACTTCTTGACGGCGTGTATTAAGCCCAGATTGCCTTCCTCGATCAGGTCGAGCAGCGGCAAACCCCGGTTGATGTAGCGACGCGCAATTTTCACGACCAGTCGCAAGTTGCTTTCGATCATGCACTGACGCGCAGTTTCGTCACCGCGTTGCGCCCGTCTCGCGAACTCCTTCTCCTGGTCCGCAGTTAACAGTGGCGAGACGCCTATCTCGTCGAGGTACTGGCGCGTTGGATCGAGCAGCTGTCCCAATTCCCACCCCCAGGCAATGAGCGATGCACTCTAGTCAGGCGCTAGTCGAATTATCTCGGCGGCAAATGCTGTCGCGGGTTAACCGGCTGGCCATTGCTCCTGATCTCAAAATGCAGTCGCGGCTTGCGTTCCGGCCCCTCACCCATCGTCGCAATGCGCTGGCCCTTATTTATTTGTTCGCCTTCTTTGACCAGTAGCGACGCATTGTACCCGTAGGCACTGAGGTAAGTGTCATTATGTTTAAGGATAATAAGCTTGCCGAAGCCTATCAGTCCACCACCGGCGTACACGACACGTCCCGATGCCGCGGCGTTAATGGCTTGACCTCGCTTACCGTCGATCAATACACCCGTACCCGTGCCGGGCTTTGCGCCGAAATTTACGTTGATACGCCCGCTTGTGGGCCACGACCACGCTGGCGCGGGTTGTGCCGGAATATTGGGTAGCGGTCTGGACTCGCGTCGGCTCGTCGATCGGCCGCTTGTCGTCGATGGTCGGCTGGATGGCGAGCCGCCTGTCAGACGAATGACCTGTCCCGGATAAATAAGCGAGCCGTCGCCAAGCCTGTTCCAGCGCGCCACATCGCTTGGGTTTTTGCCATACCGCCAGGAGATTGAAAACAGGGTCTCACCACTGCGCACGATGTGCGTTTGCGGCTCACGCTGCCATCTCGACGTGCCACTACAGGACACAACCAGCAGCGCGACACAAGCAATAATAGCGAGACGCGATGTCATTATCCCCGCATCATAAGCCATGCAATCAGGGCGACGACGGCTACCACAACGGCCCAACCGAGCCGCTCGATGTGCTGCTGTAAAGTACGCTCGAGACGCTCCCCGCCCGCGCGCACCAACCCGGCGACCAGGAAAAATCGCGCCGCACGACCGATCAATGAGGCTATGAAGAAGCCCGGCACACTGAGCGTTGCCACGCCGGCCGCTATCGTGAAAACTTTGTAGGGAATGGGGGAGAAACCCGCGACGAACACGACGAGTACGCCGTACTCGTCAAACCAGCGGCGACTCGTTTCGTAAGCGTCCCAGTAATGCGAGTCGCGCAGCCAAGGCTCAATGACCTCAAACATGCCGTAGCCGATGCCATACCCGGCAAGTCCTCCCAATACCGAGAACACCGTCGCGATCAGGGCGAAGCGCACCCAGCGGCCACGATCGGCAAGGCACATCGGCGCCAGCATGACGTCGACAGGTATCGGGAAAAACGACGACTCCGCAAAACTCATCGCGCCGAGGTAGCGCTCGGCATGTGGGTGCCGCGACCACTCCAGTACTCGCTCGTAAAGCGGCCCAAACAGCTTCATCTCAATCTTCCATCCCTGAAAACAATGCAGAATATACTTGTGAAAGTCCTTATATGATACTGATAACTATATTCTATTTTCCCTTCACCAGCGGTACGAAACTGACCAGCCCCAGGGAGACCTGTTCGTAATGGTCGTCCCTCTTGGTGACCATTGCGAGGTCCTGGCGGCCGGGCGGCCCTATCGGAATGACCAGTCGTCCGCCGGGTGCCAGCTGCTGCAGGAGTTTTTCCGGTATTTCGGGGGCAGCGGCCGTGACAATGATGCCGTCATAAGGACCGTACTTGGGCCAACCCTCCCAACCGTCGCCTGGGCGAAACTGCACGTTATAGATATCGAGATCGCGCAATCGCTGGCGGGTCTTGCGCATGAGTTCGGGGATACGTTCCACGGTGTAGATCTTCTTGACGAGCGGCGCGAGGACGGCCGTCTGATAGCCGCAACCGGTACCTATCTCGAGTACAGACTCTCCCTCAAAACCATCCAATAGAGCTTCCGTCATGCGCGCGACAACATACGGTTGGCTAATCGTCTGGCCCAAACCGATGGGCAACGCCGTGTCTTCGTAGGCGCGGCTCGCGAGCGCTTCGTCGACAAACAAGTGGCGCGGCACATTTCGAATCTGATTGAGCACGGTTTCGGAACGAATGCCCTCATCCTTGAGCCGTTGCACGAGACGGTCGCGCGTACGCCGCGAGGTCATGCCGATGCCCTGGATGCCGTGACGAGCGTCGATCATTGCGCCAGCCAGTCAGAAATTCCCCGCACGGCCTCGTGGCGTGTCAAGTCGACGCGGAGCGGGGTCACCGACACGGCACCCTGCTCAATCGCTTGGAAATCCGTGCCATCCCCTGCATCCTGCCCTTTACCGGCCGGCCCAACCCAGTAGATCGGGCGTCCATACGGGTCTGTGTCCTTCAGAATCTGCTCGGACTTGTGGCGGAATCCCAACCGGGTGCCCCGAATGCCCTGCAGATCGGCGTAGGGGCGATTTGGGACGTTGACATTCAGCACGACATCCGCTGCCAGTGCCGAACGCTCGATCTTTTGCACCAATTCGGAGGCCACTCGTGCCGCCGTGTTGAAGTGTTTGAGATCAAGGCCCACCAACGATACGGCAATGGTCGGCAACCCCAGGAAGCGCCCTTCGAGCGCCGCCGCAACGGTGCCCGAGTAAATAACGTCGTCGCCAAGGTTCGCCCCGTGATTGATACCCGAGACCACCAGGTCCGGTTCGTGGTCGAGAAAACCCGTCAGGGCCAGATGCACGCAGTCCGACGGCGTACCGTCAACCTTGTAGCGATTGGGCGCATATTCCGAGACGCGCAGCGGTGTGTGCAGGGTTAGGGAACTACTGGCCGCCGAGCGATTGCGGTCCGGCGCGACCACCACTACATCAGCGACCTGCTCGAGGGCGCCGGTCAAGGCGTTGATACCAGTGGCGAGATACCCGTCGTCGTTACTTACGAGGATTTTCATGCTTTATTTTTGACGAGCGCACTCTTTGGATTGGTAGATGGCGACGCGCTCACTATACTCAATGTTCCGTGCACACCATAGCCTCGATACCAAGACCGTGACCGACAATGACGATAACGAGTTTCGCCGTGCGCTTGCCGACGCCAAACCGCTGAAGCACGAAGACCGCGTCCCGGAGATGAAACCGAAGCCGAAACCGCGTGCACGGTTTGCAAAAGCCGACGAACGTGAGGTTTTGAATGAAAGCCTGCAGGACGACATCGATTCGATGGACCACGGGTCCGGTGACGCGCTGCGTTTTCACAGGGCATCGGTCGGACGCCGCACGATGCGCAAGCTCGCGCGCGGCGGCTACAGCGTGCAGGCCGAACTTGATTTACACGGTATGACCCTGGATGAGGCGAAACCAAGACTCGCTGATTTCATTGATTACAACGCAATGCAGGGCAAGTTCTGCGTGCGTATCGTGCATGGCAAGGGCCTGGGGTCCGGCGATCGCGGACCCGTCCTAAAGAACGCAGTCAATCGCTGGCTCAGGAAATGGGAAAGCGTGCTGGCGTTTGTTTCGACGCGCCAGGTGGACGGTGGCACCGGCGCTATTTACGTGCTGCTACAGAAAGTTTAGCGAGAAACACCTATCAGCAATCAATCAGCCAATTTTCAAACGTATTGGGTTCTTTCGTTCGCTTTCGGCCACTAGCGGTCATCTCAGTGAAATTCAGCTAAGCGAGGTGTGCAGCGATTCTTGAGATTCAAGGCTGCATTCGGCGTTAAGATAGGGCAGCTCGTCGCAATTCAAAGAAAACGACAATAAGGGGAATGAAATGGGTGATTTAGGATTCTGGCCACTGATTCATTTGGCGCTGCTGATTTACGCGGCAGTGCAGATATTCGGCAGTTCTGCCGATACCACCAAGAAGATAATCTGGGTCTTGATTGTGGCCTTGTTCCCGCTTGTCGGCTTAATCGTATGGTTCTTCATCGGCCCGGGAACGCCGAAAAAATAACCATTGAGTCAGAAAACCAGACCGCGGTCTGGCGTTTGCGGTTGACCACCGGCCGCGCCGGCGCATAGCTGACGCGCGGTCACTACGTTGCATTATCGCGTCACATGGCACGACCGGTCGGCGAATCGTGCATACGTACAGAGTAGATCGGGACTGAATGATCATGCAATTCTGGCCTTATCGTGTACATCTGCAATCTCTCGCAGCACTGACGTCGCGAATGCGCCTCTGCCAAGTGCAAATTCCAACACCAGCGAATCATCGTCGGTCGACCATTTGAAGTCGGCGACGCGCAGTCGGAAGCTGCGGCTTGCGGGTTTGACCCGCGCATCGGTCAATGCTCTGAGCCAGCCGTCATGTTCGACAGGTGCCTGCGCCGGAGGTGTGCCGTCACCACATAAAGGACCAGCCGGATGAATGTCCATCTCGTCACAACGCCGAGTCAGGTCGTCATCCACCTTATCCACCTCGAAAACACTGCCTGATCCGTCAAGGTTCGCGACGTCACCGGAAACAAGTCGGTTCCAGGTCTTATCCTGAACGCGCGCATCGAGAATCTGATTGAATATGAAAGAGCGTGCAGCAGAGATCGCAATACTGCGCTTGTGTCGCGGTAGACGCTTGCCACGCGACCAGTTATCAGCCAATTTTATGTTTGAACCGCCGCGCCCGAAACGCTGCTCGCCGAAGTAATTCGGCACGCCGCTCGCCTTGATGGTCTCCAGGCGCTCGGCCAACGTACTCGCTTCAGGTGGGCGTTCGCGAACCACGATGCGAAAGCGATTTGCAGTGTGCGCACCTCGGCGAAGCTTGCGGTTATGCTGCTGCTGCTTAAGTAGCCGTACACCCTCGACAGCAAGCTGATTCCAGTTTGGTGAGTTCCAGCGCGGCACGCTGAACCACTGTCGTGTTACGGCGTGGCGATCTTTGAGGCCCGCGTAGCCGACGTCACGCGCCGGGACATCGGCATGAACCGCGAGCTGCCTCGACACCCATTCGGTGTTGGCGCCAGTTTTCTCAATGAACAAATAGTCGTGCTCGCCATCGCCGCTAAACTCAAAACCAAGTTCTTCGGTTACGTCGAAATCTTCGGCTTTAGTGCGAATCGCGGCGGGAAATAACGGCGCGCCGTGAGCGCGGGCCCAGTCGGGCAAGGCCATTGCTAATGCCTAACGAGACGAGTCGGCGACGGGCACGACCTGGTAGAAGGTTTCCTGTTTGCCGATCATTCCAAGGTCAGTACGCGCCCGTTCTTCGGCGGCGTCGCGTCCCTGCTTGAGATTGACCACCTCGGCGTCGAGCGCAGCGTTACGGTTCTGCAGTGCATCGTTGAGGACACGCTGCTCGGCAACCGCATTGCGCAGCTTCAGGGTCTTGCGGTAGCCGTCGTCGGAGAACAAGAGCTCAGCCTGAAGACCGAGTCCGGCGATTCCCAGAAATACCAGCAGCCAGCGCGAATGGACCAAATGTCTACTCCAACCCGATTCCCAGCCGCGCGTCCTACGCTACCTTGACCGAAAATGCGTCACGTGCGGCATACCCTGCCGCAGCACCCAATTCCTCTTCGATGCGCAGCAGCTGATTGTACTTCGCGATTCGATCCGACCGGGATAAGGACCCGGTCTTAATCTGGGTCGCCTGCGTGCCTACTGCGATATCTGCAATTGTGCTGTCCGAGGTTTCGCCCGAACGATGCGAGATTACCGCGCTGTAGCCCGCGTCGTCTGCCATAGTAATTGCATCAAGAGTTTCGCTTAAGGTACCGATTTGGTTCGGTTTTATCAATATAGAATTGGTAATTTTTTCGTCGATACCGCGGCGCAGGATGGCCGTATTGGTGACGAACAGATCGTCACCGACGAGCTGCACCCTGTCGGCCAAGGTATCTGTGTGTATGCGCCAGCCTTCCCAGTCGCTTTCGTCCATGCCGTCTTCGATCGAGATGATCGGGTAGCTGTCGGCCAGCTCGGCCAGAAACGCGCTGAAGCCGGCCGCGTCGAACTGGCGGCCTTCCGATGCCAGGTCATAAACCCCGTCCTTGTAGAATTCTGAACTCGCAACGTCGAGCCCCAGCAGGATATCGTCTCCCGCGCTGAAGCCGGCACGGTCGATAGCGACCATGATCGTGTCCAGTGCCGCCTTGTTCGAGGGTAAATTCGGTGCAAAGCCGCCTTCGTCACCCACCGCCGTGTTCAGGCCCCGCCCTCGCAATTCACTCTTGAGGCTATGAAACACCTCGGCCCCATAGCGCAGCGCTTCGGCAAAATTCGGCGCACCGACCGGCAATATCATGAACTCCTGGATATCGACGCTGTTATCGGCGTGTGCGCCACCGTTAATGATGTTCATCATTGGCACCGGCATCATCGTGCTTGTCCCCAGGTGTCGGAAAAGCGAGATGCCTTTCGAGGCCGCTTCCGCTTTCGCTGTGGCGAGTGAAATCGCGAGCAAGGCATTGGCGCCCAGGCGCCCTTTGTTCGGGCTGCCATCGAAATCAATCATGCACTGGTCGAGCGCGCGCTGATCGTCGAACTCGACGCCGAGCAGAGCATTACGCAATTCGCCATTGACGTTGGCGACGGCCTTTTGCACGCCCTTCCCGAGATATCGCGACTTGTCGCCGTCACGCAATTCCACGGCCTCGCGCGTGCCTGTCGACGCACCAGACGGCACCCCCGCGCGTGCCGTAGCACCGTCGGCCAGTGTTACATCGGCTTCCACGGTCGGGTTACCTCGGGAGTCGAGAATTTCCCGACCACGAATATCTGCGATCTTGATCATTATTACTCCGAGTTTGGTACGCCGAGGCCATAGCCTGCTTCGAGGAAACCATTTTGCTTGACGCAGGCGTCGATCGACACCAGCGTTTCGAGAAGTTGTTTCATCTGCCCCAGAGGCCACGCGTTCGGACCATCACTCAGGGCTTTGGACGGATCCGGGTGAGTCTCCATGAAGACCCCGGCAACACCAGCCGCAGTCGCCGATCGCGCAAGTACCGGTATAAATTCACGTTGTCCGCCCGAGGCCGTGCCCTTGCCGCCCGGAAGCTGTACCGAGTGCGTGGCGTCAAACACGACCGGACACCCGGTACCCCGCAACACGGCCAGGCTGCGCATATCGGAAATCAGATTGTTGTAACCAAATGAAAAACCGCGCTCGCAAACCATGATGTTTTCGTTGCCTGTCGACTTGGCTTTGTCGACGACGTTTTGCATTTCCCATGGCGACAGGAACTGGCCTTTCTTGATGTTGACCGGTTTTCCGGTTGCGGCGGTTCGCAGAATAAAATTCGTCTGGCGGCAGAGAAACGCAGGCGTTTGCAGAACATCGACGACCTCGGCCACCTCGTCCATCGGCGTGTCCTCGTGGACGTCGGTCAGGACAGGCAGCTTAAGCTGTTTCTTCACTTCACTCAGGATGCGCAGACCTTCTTCCATGCCCGGCCCGCGGAAACCATCGCGCGAACTGCGGTTCGCTTTGTCGAAGGACGACTTGTAAATAAACGGAATATTGAGATCACTGCAGATCTCCTGCAGCGCGCCGGCTGTATCGAGAGTGAGCTGTTCGCTCTCGACCACACAGGTGCCTGCGATCAGGAACAACGGCTGATCGTTACCTGCGGCAAATCCGCACAGGTTCATGCTTCGGCCGCCTCCGGGAGTTCGCCCTGCCTGTGGCGGCGCACGGCGCTGATAAAGCTCTTAAAAAGCGGGTGGCCATCACGCGGGTTGGAGGTGAACTCCGGGTGGAACTGGCTGGCAAGAAACCAGGGATGACCGGGCAATTCGATCATTTCAACGAGATCGTCAACCGACAAACCCGAGAAAACCAGGCCTGCGTCAGAGAGCTGCTGGCGATAGTTGTTGTTCACTTCGTAACGATGGCGATGCCGCTCTTCGATACTGGTGCTGTCGTAACTCGATGCCGCCAGGGATCCTTCGGCAAGTGAGATTTGTTGTGCACCGAGGCGCATAGTCCCGCCCAACTCGGAGTCTTCATCACGTTGCTCTGTATCGCCGGTGTTGTCCCGCCATTCCGTAATCAAGCCGACAACCGGATGCGGCGTGCCTTTATTGAATTCGGTGCTCATGGCGCCCTTGAGCCCGGCCAGGTTGCGAGCCGCTTCGATAACGGCGACTTGCATGCCGAGACAAATACCGAGATAGGGAATTCCATTCTCACGCGCGAAACGCACGGTCTCTATTTTTCCCTCTATGCCGCGATCACCGAAACCTCCGGGTACGACGATGCCATCCATGTTCTCAAGGCGAGCGACGCCTTGCTCTTCGAGGTCGCGTGATTCGATGAAGTGAATATTGACGCGCGTGCGGGTATGAATGCCACCGTGCTGCAGCGCCTCAACGAGCGAGATATAGGAATCCTTGAGGTCCATGTACTTGCCAACCATGGCGACATCGACTTCCGCATCGGGATTCTGTTTGGCCTCGACGATGGCCTCCCACTCGTGGAGGTCAGCCTCGGGCAGATCCAGCCCGAGTTGCCGCGCGACGATGCCATCGAGTCCCTGCTCGTGCATCATCGATGGAATCTTGTAGAGATCGTCGGCATCGTAGGCCGAAATCACGGCCTTCTCACGGACATTCGTGAATAACGCGATCTTGCGACGTTGCTCGTCGGGCAGCGGCTGTTCGGAACGACACACCAGGATATCCGGCTGAATACCGATCGAACGTAGCTCCTTTACCGAGTGCTGCGTCGGCTTGGTCTTTATTTCAGAGGATGTCGGGATATACGGCACCAGCGTGAGGTGCACGTAAACGACGCGATCATGGCCCAGTTCGATGCCCATTTGGCGTATGGCCTCGAGGAATGGTAGAGACTCGATATCACCGACCGTACCGCCGATCTCGACGAGGCAGATATCGGCATCGCCGGCGCCACGTTCAACGCTCTGCTTGATCTCATCGGTAATGTGCGGAATGACCTGCACAGTCGCGCCGAGGTAGTCACCGCGACGTTCCTTGCGAATGACACTCTCGTAGATGCGTCCCGTCGTGAAGTTGCTGTGCCGGCCGCCGTGCGCAGTACGCACGAATCGTTCGTAATGACCCAGGTCGAGGTCTGTCTCGGTACCGTCGTGCGTAACGAACACCTCGCCGTGCTGGAACGGGCTCATCGTACCCGGATCGACGTTGATGTAAGGGTCCAGCTTGATCATGCTGATCGTCAAGCCGCGCGCTTCGAGTATGGCCCCGAGGCACGCCGACGTGATCCCCTTTCCTAATGAAGAGACCACACCGCCGGTAATGAAAACATACGATGTCATAGGTGAACTCAAGGTCATTGTTTTCGCGGAAAGCGGGAAACAAGAAAGGGCTGGAGCAAAAGCTGCGCCTGGCTAGCGACATGCTTTCTTCCAACCCTTCGAATTCCGCGCCGTCGTTGGACTGAAGACGGTTTTAAACGTTATCAGATAGCCCCCTGTGACACAACGACTGAACGGCTCAGCCGACCGTTAGTGCAAGGCGGGACGGTCTCTCCAGCGCAATGCCACGCCGGGTTCGCTGACGGCGGCGGCCGACAGCCACAGATCACCGACCGCAATGAGCTCGTCGTCCGCGTACACGAGCGGTAGCCGATCGCGCATCCAGGGCACGATGCCCTCTTGTTGAAGTAATTTCTTGAGTTTGCGCGTATGTGACTGACCTTCGGGCTGAAATTGCTCACCACCCTGGCGAAACTGACCCGTAAATCGCGTGCCAACACTTGCTCCGCAAGTCCGTGAGCCGAGCCGGGAACAAACTGCAGCACACCGAGGCCCGCTCCCAACAGCACGCTGTCCGCGGACACAGGGATGACCTCGGGCGATTCGAGCAGTTTTTCGGGCAACAAGTACAGCCCGTTCCTATAACGCCGTACGGACGCGCCCGGCCAACTCACCAGGGGCTGTGCGTCCTCACGCGCAGGAATTACTTCCTTGAGAACGCGTGACAGTTGCATGGCCGTCGGCGTCGACAGTCCGAGACGGCGCAGCGCGTGCCGCAACAAATTTCTTTGTCGGGCCGTCGACAAGCCGAGTAAGCCGTCGATTGGCAGTCGCTCGGGCCGGCCGCCCAATGACTTGAGATCGATGTCGGCCAGATTTGCCAGCAATAGCGACGCCTCACCTGCATGCTGCGCGCTGCGTTGCAGTCGGGCCGAAATATCCGGCCATCGGGACTTCAAGCGCGGCAGTACTTCATGCCGCAGAAAATTCCGATCGAAACGACGATCAGCGTTCGACGGATCGTCGACCCATCGCAGTGCGTGGCTCTCTGCGTACTCCACCAAAGTCGCTCGATTGAACTCGAGCAGTGGCCGCGCAAGCCATCCCGGACCGAACCGTCGAATGGCACCGATACCGGCAATACCCGCCGGGCCGCTGCCGCGAACCAGGTTGAGAAGCAGGGTTTCAGCCTGGTCCTCACGATGATGTGCGCTCAGTAACCAGTCATCATGCTCAAGTTCCGCATGTAGCGCCGCGTAACGCGCCTCACGCGCTGACGCTTCCGGCCCCTTGCCGGACTCAAATTGCACATTGACCGACAGACAACGGTAATCGACGCCAAGCTCTTCGGCTGTCTTTCGGCAGTGTGCGCCCCAATCCGCCGACTCTTGCTGGAGTCCATGGTCGATATGAATCGCGACAACGGGGGTATTGAGTTCGTCGCGCAACGCTGAGAGCGCGTGCAAAAGTACTGTTGAATCGAGACCGCCGCTGAACGCGACAACGAATCGCGACGGTCTGCTCGCCGCCGCTTCCAGGATCTCAAGTTGCCGCCGCAAAATCCCGGCGTCGAGCGTCACGCCTCTTTGAACTGACCGAAACTCTCGAGTCGCTGTTGTCGCCGCTCGAGCAACGCTTCGGTCGGTAGGCTGGCCAGTTCATCGAGGCTCTTCAAGATGGCGTTACGGATCACTTCTGCCATTTCCTTCGGGTTGCGATGGGCACCGCCAAGCGGTTCCTGCAAAACCTCGTCAACAAGGCCGAATTCACTGAGACTCGTGGCCGTAATACGCATGGCCTCGGCCGCGTCCTCGGCCTTCTCGGCGCTTTTCCACAAAATCGACGCGCAACCTTCCGGTGAGATGACTGAGTAGATTGCGTACTGCAGCATCAATAGCCGGTCGCCGACTCCAATAGCGAGCGCTCCGCCCGAGCCACCTTCGCCAATAACGACACTGATGATGGGAGTCTTCAGGCCTGCCATCAGGTAAAGACTGTACGCGATTGCTTCGCTTTGGCCGCGCTCTTCAGCGCCAACGCCCGGGTAGGCGCCTGGTGTATCAATGAAGGTGACGACGGGTATCGAAAACTTTTCAGCAAGACGCATGAGTCGCTGCGCCTTACGATAACCTTCCGGTTTCGGCATGCCATAGTTGCGGCGCACACGGTCCTTGGTATCCCGCCCTTTTTGATGACCAATGAACATCACGCCCTGGCCATCGATGCGGCCGACGCCGCCAATAATCGCGTGATCGTCAGCGTACATTCGGTCGCCGTGAAGCTCCTGGAAGTCCTGCGAGATCATTTCGATGTAATCCATCGTGTAGGGTCGCGATTCGTGTCGCGCGACCCGTGCCACCTGCCATGGACTGAGCTTGGAGAAAATGTTCCTCGTCAAAGATTCGCTCTTGTCCTTAAGCCGCGCGACCTCTTCGTTGATGTTAATTTCCGAATCATCACCAACGTAACGCAACTCATCGATCTTCGCTTCAAGCTCGGCGATCGGCTGCTCAAAATCGAGAAATTTCATAGCCATAGGCGAAAGGTTACATTATTTCGTGGCCGGGCGCGTACAGGAGTCGTACGTTATTGTTGCCGAGAAGCTCCGTTAGCTTGTCGCGCAACTCCCGGCTCGGCCGAACTGCCCACTCCGGACCCAACGACAAACGGGCCGAGGCGCTATCGCCGATATAGCGAACGGACACGTCGCAACTGCCTTCACGAAACGGCAGCAACAAGTCGTGGAGTTTGACCAGCAGCTGCTCTCCCTGCCCGTTGGGCGCAAGGCTCAGGACCATGCTCTTTGCGCGCGACTCGATCACGCGATCAATGTGCAGAACGGTCTTCGCACTGATCGTCCAGCTACCGATGAAGTCGTCGTAGCGCAATCCTCCGCTAATGACGACGATCTCATCCTTGACTAACAGGTCGCGAAATTCCTGGAACGCTTCATTGAAAAAACTGATTCCCATGCGGCCGGAATCATCGTCGACAACCACACTCACCCGATTACCGCGTTTGCGCACATCGACGATCAGCCCAGCGACTGTCGCCTCCCGACGGGCTTGTGCGTAGCGCCGCTCACCCTTGTTGTTTTGGGGCGGAGGCTCGGCCGTAATATCTGCAAGGCGACCGTCCACGAAGCAGCCGGCATCATCGCGTACTGCGTCAAATGGATGGCCTGTGAGGTAGAGTCCCAGCGCTTCCTTTTCGTTGCTCAGCAGCAAGCGCTCCTGCCACTCGGCAAGTTGCACAGGCTTCGCGGCTTCAACGTCAGCCGCCGGCGATTCGAGGCCAAACATGTCATTCTGGCCGGCTGCGGCGGCCCTGGCCTGCTGATCGGCGCTGCGCAATGCCTCGGGCACCTGGTGCATGAGACTGCGGCGGGATTCGCCAAAACCGTCCATCGCGCCGGACTTGACCATCGCCTCGAGCGCACGGCGATTGATTTTTTCGTGATCGACGCGACGACAAAATTCCACGAGGCTGCCGAAGGCGCCGTGCTCATCGCGTTCCCGGATCAATGAATCGACTGCGGAATGACCAACTCCCTTGATTGCGCCAAGGCCGTAGAGAATCGTCTGGTCATCCGCGACACTGAATTGAAAGGCCGACTTGTTAATGTCGGGCGCCATTAGCTTTAGGCCCAATTGACGGCAGTCGTCCTTGAGCGTCACTAGCCGATCCGTGTTTTGCAGATCGGCGCTCATGACGGCGGCCATGAAAGCCGCTGGATAGTGTGCTTTGAGGTATGCGGTCTGATATGACAACACGGCGTACGCGGCGGAATGTGATTTGTTAAAACCGTAGCCTGCGAACTTCTCCATCAGATCGAAAATGTGCGTCGCGGTCCGCTCCGTTACACCGCGCTCTGTCGCGCCCGTGACAAAAATTTCACGCTGCTTGGCCATTTCTTCGGGTTTCTTTTTACCCATCGCCCGCCGCAATAAGTCAGCACCTCCAAGCGTGTAACCGGCGAGCACCTGAGCGATCTGCATGACCTGCTCCTGGTAAAGAATGACTCCATACGTCTCCTCCAGCACGGGCCTCAGGTCCGGATGCAGGTAATCAATGTCCGCCTTGTTCGACGAGTGTTTTCGGGTTATGAAGTCATCGACCATGCCGGACTGCAACGGGCCCGGCCGAAACAACGCGACCAACGCTACGAGGTCGTCAAACTGGTCCGGCCGCATCCGCTTTATCAAATCGCGCATGCCGCTCGATTCGAGTTGGAAAACGGCCGCGGTTCTAGTGCTGCGCAACAGTTCGAACGTCTTCGCGTCGCGGTTCGGGAGTCGGCTGATATCGAAGTTGGCGTCGGGATACGTTTCGTTGATGATGCGGACGGCCCATTCGATAATCGTTAGCGTCTTAAGCCCCAGAAAGTCGAATTTGACAAGTCCGACCGCCTCCACGTCATCCTTGTCGAGTTGCGTGACGACGTTGGTGCCGCCTTCTTCGCAATACAGCGGCGCAAAATCGGTGAGCGGCCCAGGTGAGATCACAACGCCACCGGCGTGCTTGCCCGCATTTCGAACCAGACCTTCGAGCGATTTGGCGAGATCGATAATTGACGCGACCTCCTCGTCGTCACGATACATTGACGCCAGCTCGTCGGACTGTTCGAGCGCTTTATCCAGAGTAATGCCGATTTCGAATGGCACCAGTTTGGCAATACGATCGACAAAACCGTACGGCTGTCCCAGCACCCGACCCGTGTCACGAATAACGGCTTTGGCGGCCATGGTGCCGAACGTAATAATTTGCGACACGCGTTCGCGACCATAGCGCTCTGCGACATAGTCAATTACATCGTCACGACCCTCCATACAAAAATCGATATCGAAATCTGGCATCGAGACGCGTTCCGGGTTCAGAAACCGCTCGAACAACAAGTCGTGTTGCAGCGGATCCAGATCGGTTATCCCAAGCACCCATGCGACCAATGATCCGGCACCAGAACCGCGCCCGGGCCCAACCGGTACACCGTTCTCACGCGCCCAACGAATGAAGTCGGCGACAATCAGGAAATAGCCGGGGAAGCCCATCGATTGTATGACGCCAAGCTCGATTCCCAGCCTCTCGAAGTACGGCGCGCTAAACGCATCCCGCTCGTTCCCCGGAATCTCGTCGCTCTCGAACTTCTTCGCCAGTGCAGCTTCCAGCCCTCGCCGGGCCCCGGCTTCCAGGAACGCCCCTTCGTCCTGCCCTGCGGGCACCGGAAATGCAGGCAGGACGCTCTCGCCAAACTTCAAATCGAGGTTACAGCGGCGCGCAATCTCGACGGTGTTTTCCAGAGCAGCCGGGACATCGGCAAATAGCTCGGCCATTTCCTGTGGCGAGCGCAGGTACTGCTTCTCGCTGTAAAGATGCGGACGCTCTGTGTCGGCCAGGCCTCGGCCATCATGGATGCAAACGCGGGCCTCGTGAGAATTGAAATCGTCCGGGTGCAAAAACCTGACGTCGTTAGTCGCGACGACGGCAGCGTGCCTCTCCGTCGCAAGCGCTAAACTGGCTTGCACACAGGCCTCTTCGCCGGGACGGCCCGTTCTAGTCAGCTCGAGGTAGAAACGATCCGGAAACACCGCTTGCCATCCATCCAGCAATTCACCAGCCTTATCAACGTGGCCGCTATGCAGGGCGTGTCCAATATCGCCATGCAGGCCACCGGACAATGCAATCAATCCGGCGCACGTCTGCTCGTTTAGCCACTCCCGTCGTGCCATTGGCAGCCCCCGCATCTGGCCCTCCAGGTAACTGCGCGTCACGAGCTCGGACAAGTTGCGGTAGCCGTCGTTGTTCCGGCAAAGAAGCACCAACGTGTACGGCCGCTCCGAATCCTCTTCGTTGAGTATCCGTAGATCAAGACCGATCAGCGGCTTGACGCCGACGGCCATTGCTTTGCGGTAGAACTTCACGAGGCCGAACAGGTTGTTTTGGTCAGTCAACGCAACTGCCGGCATTGCCGATGCCGCACATTGCTCCATTAGAGCCTGGATACGCACCGTGCTATCCACCATCGAGTACTCGGTGTGCAGATGCAGGTGGATGAACGACGACGAATTCATGACGCTTTTCTTACCGGCGCGAACGTGAATCGATGCTCACGACATGGACCGAATTCGCGTAGGCGAGCGCGGTGCAGTTCGGTGCCATATCCTTTGTGTCTTGCAAATTCGTAACAAGGGTAGATCCTGTCGAGTTCGAGCATCATACGATCGCGCGTTGTCTTTGCGATGATCGAGGCCGCGCTGATCTCGGCCACGCTGTCGTCGCCACCGACGATCGCCTGTCCGTTCAGGCACCTCTCGCCAAAACGAAGATTCGGCAGCCGATTGCCGTCCACTTTGATATAACCTGGCAGAATCGACAAGCCGAGAATCGCACGCCGCATTGCCAGCAGGGTCGCCGCGAGAATATTCAAGACATCAATCTCTGCCGGATCCGCCCACGCGACTGACCATGCCAGTGCCTCTGAACATATCTGCTTAGCCAGCACCTCCCGGCGTTCGGCTGACAACTTCTTCGAGTCCTTCAGGCCGGCAAGCGATCGCTCAGGGTGCAAAATGACAGCCGCAGCGGCAACCGGACCCGCAAGTGGACCGCGCCCTGCTTCGTCTACCCCGGCGATGAGTCCTGTAAACTCGATTGACTTGACCCGCTGCATTGGTGATTTACGACTTCGCGAGCTCGAATACCGTGTCGGCCGCGCACTGGTCTGCGTTGAGCGCCAGCTCGCTACGCAGTTTAGCAAATTCACCGCTGATGAAGCGCCTGCGTTCGGGGTCATCCAGCATCGTAATGACCGCCGCGGCAATCGCCGGTGACCGGGCATTCTCCTGCATGAACTCCGGTACCAGCGGAGACTCGGTCATCAGGTTCGGCAGCGTGAAGTAGCTCAGACTTACCAGCCGCAATACCCTGAGGATTGCGGCGGTCGATCTCGCCATTCGATAGGCTGCAATTGTCGGCTTACCTAGCAACGCCGATTCCAGTGCTGCCGTGCCCGACGCAAGCAACACTACATCGGCCGCGATCATCGCAGTCTCCGAATCGCCATCGATCAACATGAAATTATCGGCGACACCGGCGTCCTCAAGCTGTTTTTTTATCATCGGACGTAGTGCCGGCGTCGCGACGGGCGTGACGAATCGAATCCCCGGACGTGCCAATGCGATCTGCTTGGCAGCTTCCGCGAATATAGCGCCGAGCCGAGCCACCTCGCCGTTGCGACTGCCGGGCAATACGGCGACCAGCTCGCTGGCGTTGATGGCGAGCTTCTGGCGAGCGGCTTCGGTATCGCCGAACGCCGGCAGGCTGTCGGCTTTCGGATGGCCCACGAATACGGCGTCGACTCCGTGTTCATCGTAAAGCGCCTTTTCGAACGGCAAGATACAAAGCACGGTATCAGCGGCGGCCTTAACCGTCTGAATACGGCCTCGCCGCCAGGCCCAGACTGACGGGCTGACGTAGTGGACGGTCTTCACGCCGCTCTTACGGAGTTTCTTTTCGAGGCCGAGGTTAAAATCCGGCGCGTCGATGCCAACAAACACGTCTGGTGGTGAATCCTGCCACCGCCGGTTCAGTTCCCTGCGAAGACGCAAAAGGCGCGGGATATGCGCTAACGGCTCCACCAGTCCCATAACGGCAAGCGAATCTGCAGGCTCCCATTGTGAGCAACCCGCAGCGACCATTGCAGGTCCGGCAACGCCCTCGAAGGTGGCATCCGGCACGCGCTCACGAAGCGCCCTTATCAAACCTGCACCCAGCAAGTCGCCAGAGGCCTCACCAGCAACCAGGCCGATCTTCATGAGCCGGGGATTATCGAACCAGGCCGCGCTCGGAGGAGCGCAGCGATTCCAGAAACAAGTTCAGCTCTGGCTGTGCCTTGCTGAGTTCAGCGATTTCCTCGATCGCGGTGGCCAACTTCATGCCCTTCCGAAAAGTCAGACGATAAGCGTTCTTGATATTACGAATTTGATCGGCTGAAAAATCGCGACGCTTTAGTCCTTCGCTGTTAATTCCACGTGGCGTCGCCGGCTGCCCCGCGACCGTTGTGTAGGCAGGGATGTCACGATTGATGATCGCGTACATGCCAAGAAAAGCATGTGCGCCAATTTTGCAGAATTGATGTATGCCGGAAAAGCCGCCGCAGATCGCCCAGTTCCCGATGTGCACGTGGCCGCCCAGCGTCGTGTTGTTAGCCATGATGACATTGTCGCCGATTACGCAATCGTGGGCGATATGCACATACGCCATAATCAAGTTGTCACTACCAACAACAGTCTCTTCCGCATCCTGGGTCGTGCCACGACTAATCGTACAAAACTCGCGGAGGGTATTGCGATCCCCTATGCGGAGGCGCGTAGACTCGCCGGCGTATTTTTTGTCCTGCGGATCGTCGCCGATCGACGCAAACTGGTAGATGCGATTGTCACATCCGATTACCGTTGGGCCATTCACGACGACGTGACTATCGATGCGCGTACCACTACCGATCTCCACATCATCGCCGATAACAACATACGGTCCTACGACGACGTCATCCGCAAGGATGGCCTTGTCGGAGACAATTGCGGTTGCATGAATCATGTAATCGAATCTACCGACAAGAGGAGACTACTTGTCGATCCTCTCTAGTTTGTTAACTCGCTCAATCAGCGCACCCAGACGCCGGAACCTGGCGAGCTGTCGCGCCCAGCCCCGGGCAGTATCTGCCGGGAAACTCGCCGCGTACGTACCCGGCTCCGTGACATCTTTCGAAAGAAAGGTTCTGGCCGCGACGACGACATCATCACAGACGTCAATATGTCCAACCGCGCCGGCCTTGCCCGCGAACAAACATCGTTGCCCGATCCTGGTACTGCCTGCAATACCGACCATGCCAGCCAACGCCGTGTGCGTACCGATATGTACATTGTGCGCGATCATACACAGGTTATCGATGCGTACCCCATTCTCAATAACCGTGTCGTCCAACGCACCGCAATCGACGGTCGTGTTTGCGCCGATTTCGACATCGTCGCCGATTCGTACACCGCCGAATTGTGGAACCTTCACCCAACCATCCGGCGTCATTGCGTTGCCAAAGCCGTCCGCACCGAGCACCACACCCGGATGAAAAATGCCGCGAACCCCGATCTGGACGTTGCGCGCCAACGTGACGTTGGCGATGAAACGACTATCGTCGCCGATGTCGCAATCCAGACCAATTACGGTTCCGGGACCGACATAGACATTCTCGCCAATTACCGAGCGCTCACCAACGACGACGTTGGGTCCGAGGTGCGCACTTGCCGCAACACTCGCTGTTTCCGCAACGACCGCCGACGTATGCACGCCCGGTGCGTGCCTGATTGTCGGGCAGATGACAGCCGCCATCCGCGCGTAGCAGGAATACGGATCATCGTGCAGAAGAACCGGCACCGTTGACGCGTCCGCATCAGCGGCACGTAGGATTACGACGGCTGCTTTGGTTGCAGAAAGCTGCGTTTTGAAAGATTCGCTCGAAAGGAAGCTCAGCGAGCTCGAATCGGCGCTGGGCAGCGAAGCAACCCCGCTCACCACAACATCAGGATCACCGATTAGCTCACAACCAAATTGGGTGGCAAGTTCTCCGAGGCTGATCGGCATTGAATTACAGGCCTTCCTTGTTCTGACTCCGACCTAACGAGCGCTCGTTGCCTGGTGGTTGGCTTCCACGACGCGCAGTATTTGCTCTGTAATGTTGACCGCGTTGCTAGCGAACAGCACGCCGTCGCCAACGATCAGGTCATAACCTTGTTGCTGCGCATAATCCTGAACTTCCTTGAGCATCGAGCGTTGCAACACACCGTACTCTTCGTTCTGACGCAGGTTCAGATCTTCACGAAATTCGTTCTGCAACCGCGTAACTTCGCGTTGCAAGTCACGCAAGTCTTTCTCCGCGTTGCGACGTTCCGTTTCACCCATCACAGCGAAGTCTTTCTGCGCCTTCGCGGTCAGGTCTTCGAATTCCTTTTGTTTTGCAAGAAATTCGCGCTGCCGTGGCGCGAATTCTTCCTGTAAAGCGTCCATGGCGATTTTCGTTTGCGGTGCCCGTTCAATTAATGCCGGCAGACTAACGACGCCAATTTTCATGTCCTGTGCTGCCGCCGGCATTGCGAACGCGAATGCCAGAGTCATACCCAGAACCGCTTTAACCATTCGTTGCTTTACAACACTCATAAACTTTCCATTCCTTAAAACGCTTGTCCAATGGAGAACTGGAATCGTTCCAATTCGTCTCCGTAAAACCTGTCATTACCCTTATACTCGTTCAATGGGTAGGCGTAACTGAATCGGAACAGGCCCAATGGCGCCAGCCACTGTACGCCGATTCCCACAGATGTTTTCATATCGTCAAATTCCGGTTCATACAAGAACGGGCTGCCCAGCTTGTCTGTAAACGCAACCTCGCCCGTGTTAAATACGTTGCCGACGTCGTAAAAAAGGCTGGCACGCGCCTGGCTTGCCCACTTGTCCGGAAGCGGCAGTATAAGCTCTAGCTGACTTGCAACCAACACGTTACCACCGTAAGGCCGGCCGAAACTGTCTCGTGGCCCGAGATAGGACTCTTTATAGCCACGCACGGACTGCGGTCCACCCCCATAGAACTGTTTGTACGGTGGCAGCGCCGTGGTGTCGTTGATGCCCTCGCCCAGGCCCACTTCTGCGTTGAAGCGCACTGTCCATTTACGAGTAATCGGCAGGTATTTTGTGAAATTGTAACGCGCCTGATAGTACTCGACGTCGCTGCCAGGAACCGCCATCGAGAGGAACAGTTGCTGGCGTGTGCCACGATTGGCAAATAGCGATCGGTTCCGGCTATCGAAGGTCCAGCCGGCAATGAGCTCCACGGTGTCAAACTCCGTACCGAAGAAAACGACGCCGTTTCCGAGGTTCTCGATAAACTGGTTGCCGTTGTTTGCTACCCATTCCTGGGCTTGTCGAGTGCTGTTTGTCGATGACAACAGTTCCGAATGCTGAAACGTCGCACCGACAGAGACAGATTGGTACTCCGATATCGGATAGCCGTAATCGACCGTCATACCTGCACTCGTCGTCGAGAAGTCCGACGCGGCCGACGTGAACTGTGTGATGTCTCTGTAATTGACACTGACGGTTCGGCGAACGCCGTCCATTGTTCGATAGGGATCCGAATGCGACAGACTGTACAGCTTCTGAAATTGGCCGGTATTTATTTCAAGCGCCACTCGATTGCCCGTGCCCAGGAAATTGGTGTGCACGATGCTACCGTTCAGCAACAGTTTTTGTGACTCGGAATAACCGACGCCACCCGAAAACTGTCCGGGCATTCGATACTCGAGATCGAAGTCAACATCGACAAGGTCAGGACTGCCCGGTACCGGTGAATTTCTTACGTTTGCACTTTCGATGTACGGCAGACGCTGCAAACGAATTTTCGACCGATCGATCAGCGAATTCGACAGATAGGAACCTTCCATCTGCCGCATCTCGCGTCGCAACACCTCGTCATCCACCTGGTCCACGCCGTTAAAGGCAATGCGCCGGACGTAAACGCGGTTTTTTGAATTGACGTAAAACGTCACTGACGCCTCTTTTTTCTCACGATCGAGTTCGGGAACCGGCTCGATCTCAGCATTCGCGTAACCTTCTTCGCCGAGACGGAAGGACATCAGCTCGCTCGTCGAAGTCAGCGCTCGCTGATTGAAGATAGCACCGGGCTTTGTGAGAATGAGCCCGCGAAGAAACACTTCGGGAATGACCATCTCACCAACCAGTTTGACCTCCGAAATCGTGTAGAGCTCGCCTTCGCGAATACCGATCGTGACAAAGATGTCTTTCTTGTTGGGCGAAATCGCTACCTGAGTTGAGTCGATTTTGAAATCCGCATAACCGCGATCCATATAGAAGGAACGCAAGATCTCGAGGTCGCCTTCAAGCGCCTCTTTTGCATACCGGTCATCCTGCCTCATCCAGGAAAGCCAGTTGGCCGTATCCAACGTGAAGCCCTCTCTGACTTCATCGTCATCGAAAGTTTCGTTGCCGACGATATTGACCTGCCGGATTTTCGCGCGATCACCTTCTTTGACGTCGATCTTTACGCGCACTGTGTTATTAGGGCGATCCTGAATATCGGTGTCAATCGCGACGCCGTATTTGCCGCGATCGTAGTATTGCTCTCGCAAGAACATCTCGACGTTATCCAGTACCGAACGATCGAAAGTCCGCCCTCTTGCGAGTCCGACGCCACGCAGCGACTCCATCAGGTCTTCGGTCTTGATGTCTTTGTTGCCATCAATCTCAAAACTCTCGATAGAGGGGCGCTCGATGACGACGACGACGAGCGTTTCGCCATCGCGCCGCATTTCGATGTTGTCGAACAGATTCTGTCCGTATAGCGAACGGATGGCCTCGCCGATACGAACATTGTCGACCGTATCGCCAATATTGACCGGCAGGTAGTTGAACACCGTGCCTTCCGATATGCGTTGTAGACCCTCGACGTGCATATCTCTGACAACGAACTCACCCGCTGCCAGCGTTGTCAGCGGCAGCATTACCAGGAGCGCGAATAATGTGTTTCTTATTAGCATCGTTATTCCACCCGTCCCGGCTAGCCCAGGATTCTCGCGATGTCGTTGTAAAATGCAAAACTCATTAATAAGAGTAATGCAAAAATCCCAGCCTGTTGCCCGAGCATTTGCGCGCGCTCGGTCATTGGACTGCCTTTAATCATCTCGACGACTTGGTAGACAATCTGACCACCGTCGAGCACGGGAATCGGCAACAAGTTGAGCACACCAAGGCTGATACTGACGATTGCGAGGAAACTCAGGAAGTATTTGACGCCCCGTTGCGCCGACTCACCCGCAATCTGTCCAATATTGATCGGCCCGCTGATGTTCTTTATCGAAACATCGCCCGTCACCATACGGCTCAGCATACGCAACGTAAAAAGCGTGGACGTCCATGTCTTATGCGCGGCTTCGCTCAAAGACTCGAGCGGCGTAAACGTACGTCGAAAATAATAATCCGAAGAGGTTTGCGGCAATGTAATTCCAAGTAGTCCGCGCTTCTCTCCGTTTACGTCTTGTTCCCCCAAAACCAAATCCAGCGACGCGGTACGACTATCGCGAATGTATTCGACCGTAACGCTCTGATTGGCGCGGGGCGAAACGACAGCAATAAGATCGCCGAAGGTCTTGGTGCGTTGTTCGTCGATTGCAATTATGCGGTCGCCTATCTCGAGACCCGCCGATTCTGCAGCGCCACCCTCTGACAGATCGCCGATTTCCGCTGGCGGTTGCCATACGCCGAATCCCAATCCGTCGAAAAGCAGACCTGGTTCCGTCAGGCGCGTACGATCGTCACCAACGTTCATTACCGCCGATCGCTGCCGCCCATCTTGACTCTCGAGCATCAAAGGCACCCGGCCATCGGTAACCATGTAGTCCAGGATCGCGACGAGAGCGGATTCCCAATCCGTCGCTTCCACGTCGCCCACCGCAATGATCTTGTCGCCAAACTCAAGTCCGGCCCTGTCGGCATAGGAATTCGGTATCACGTCGCCGACCGCCGGTTTGAGCGCCATAACCCCACCGGCCAGCAACACCCAATACGCCAGCACCGCGAAAATGAAGTTGAACGCCGGCCCGGCAAGCAATACGGCAATACGTGCCGGAATCGGCCGGTGATCGAATGCGCGACCTTCATCCGCAGGATCGACTGGCCCATCGCGACTATCCAGGAAACGGACATAGCCACCAAGCGGTATCGCCGAAACACAGTACTCGGTCTGGTCGGCGCCCGAAACGCGCGTCCAGATCGGCTTACCGAAACCAACCGAGAACCGCAGCACTTTCATACCGGTCCAGCGGCCCACAATGTAATGGCCAAACTCGTGTACCGCGACCAGGATGCTGATCGCGGCGACGAACGCTAGCAAGCTGATGACCGCATTACCCATTACTAGACAAATTCCCTAATCCGATCATGTACTTAGACGTTGAATTTCTGCCGAAGCGCGAGACGCACGCAGCCCTACGACTATGTTGACTGAAACAAGTCGCCGCAGTTCCCACGGCGTTACAGGCCACGGTAGCGCCCCGACGATGAATGTGACGTGAATGCTGCATCAGACCAGACCCAGCCAGCCAAGGCCCAGCGCGAACAGCGGCGCGGCCGCCGCAACACTATCGATGCGATCCAGCACGCCGCCGTGGCCCGGGAACAAGGTGCCACTGTCCTTTACACCTGCGGTTCGCTTAAACATGCTGACCGTGAGATCGCCGACAATCGACAGCGCGGCAACGGCCAGGAAAAACGGTAGCAACATGGAAAGCGCCGCGTCACTGTAATAGGTCGCTGCTACGGCAAGTAGCGCGACGACCAACAGACCGCCGATGACACCTTCCCAGGTCTTGCCGGGGCTAATACTGGGTGCGAGTTTCACGCGGCCGAATTGCTTGCCGGCAAAATAGGCACCGGCATCGGCAGCCCAGACAATCAACAACGCGAACAATAGTTTCTCTTCGCCAATACGGAACAGAACTATGAGCGCAATGAACAAGGGCACGAGTACCAGAGCCCCTGCGACCCAGCGTACAAACTGAGGAATCGGCGTCGGAAAAAACATTGTCCAGATAAATGCTATGAACCACCACACAAACGCGATCTGCAATACAGTTTCAGAGACATCGGGCAACAATACGTAAGACGCCGCAATTAAGATGCCGATCAACGCGACATAGGCCGCCCGCAACATTGTCCCGGATACGTCCAGGAAGCCCGACCATTCCCATGCGCCCGCAAGAATCAGGGCGCCAATAATCAATTCAGTCAGCCATGGCGGCACGACGAACAGCACGACGCCCAATACCGCAAGCGCGATAACGGCCGTTATGACTCTCGTCTTCAGCATTCCGCCGCTCCCACCTGCTCGCCCGTGTGTCCGTAACGCCGCTGTTTTCGCGAAAAATACCGCAATGCGTTTTCGAACTGATGCGCGTCGAACTCGGGCCATAGAACGTCGGTGAACCATAGTTCGGCGTACGCAAGATTCCACAACAGGAAGTTGCTGATGCGCTGTTCGCCACCCGTGCGGATCAGAAGATCCGGCTCGGGACAATTCGCGAGCTGCAGCTCGGCCGACAGCGTTGTTTCGTCGATATCGTCGACGCTCAAGTCTCCTTTCGCCACTTTCTCCGCAAGTTGCTTCGTCGCGCACAGTATGTCCCAGCGCCCCCCGTAGGCGACCGCAACATTGAGCAAGAGTCCTGTGTTGCGGCTGGTTTTTTCCTCGGCCGCTTCGATCTTCTTCACAAGACCGGCATTCAACCGCTCGCGCGCGCCGATAAAACACAGCTTTACGTTATTACGATGCAGCTCGTTGCCTTCTCGTCGCAACGCTTCAACGAACAGGCTCATCAGACTGCTGACCTCTTCGTCCGGACGGCCCCAGTTTTCACTGCTGAAAGCGAACAACGTCAGACATTCGACACCGTGCGTCGCGGCGGCCTCCACGATCATCCGCACTGAGCGCACGCCAGCCCTGTGGCCTGCATGTCGCGGCTTCTGCCTGGCGCGCGCCCAACGGCCGTTGCCATCCATAATGACGGCGACGTGACGCGGTATGCTTGTTGGTTCAGGGGCCACTGGATGTTCGCTAACAGAATCGGGCCGATCAGACCTCCATCAGCTCCGTCTCTTTGTCCGCCAGGATGCTATCGATCTGGGAGATGTACTTGTCGGTGATCTCTTGTATCTCTCCTTCCGCACGGTGCTCTTCGTCTTTGCCGATCATCTTCTCTTTGAGCAGCTCCTTGGCGTCGTGCAGAGCGTCTCGACGAATATTCCGCACGGCAATTCTTGCGCCTTCGGCTTCGTGTCGTACGATCTTGATCATGTCTTTGCGGCGTTCCTCGGTCAGCGCCGGCAACGGAACTCGAATGACCGTGCCGGCCGACGACGGGTTGAGTCCCAAGTCAGAGTTCATGATGGCTTTTTCGATGACCTTCACCATGTCTTTTTCCCAGGGCGTGACAATCAGCGTACGCGAATCTTCAACGCCAACATTGGAGACCTGGTTCAACGGTACATCGCTACCGTAGTACTCCACAGTGATGTGATCGAGCAGGCTGGTGTGCGCGCGGCCCGTACGAATCTTGGTCAGATCCTGCTGAAATGAGGCGACACTCTTGCCCATCCTAGCGCTGGCGTCTTCTTTAATTTCATCCAACACGATTAATGCCCTCTATTGCTTCTCGTTTTCTACCGGTTTCAGGGTGTAATTCAGGCGGTCACCAGCGTGCCCACATCGTCACCCGACATTGCCTGCACCAGAGCGTTGCCGCGCGTCAGATCAAACACGCGCAACGGCAGATGATTGTCGCGACACATGACAACGGCCGTCGCATCCATCACCGACAGCTTGTCCTGAATAACCTGGTCGTAAGTGACCGTGTCGAACCGTTTGGCGTCGGCATTGGTCATCGGATCGGCGTCGTAAACACCGTCTACCTTGGTTGCCTTGAGCAACACATCCGCACCGATCTCGATCGCCCTGAGGCTCGCCGCCGTATCTGTTGTAAAAAACGGATTTCCGGTGCCCGCCGCGAGAATAACGACTCGACCTTTCTCCAGATGCCGGACGGCGCGACGGCGAATGTAGTCTTCGCAGACTTCATTGATTTGCAAGGCAGACATCACGCGCGCAAATACGTCGAGAGATTCCAGCGCGTCCTGGATGGCCAGCGCGTTCATCACGGTCGCGAGCATCCCCATGTAGTCGCCCGTGACGCGATCCATACCGGAACGCGCCAGACCTGCACCACGAAAAATATTGCCGCCACCGATGACGATCGCTATCTCGACACCGGACTTTAGCGCCGTCGCAATTTCCGCCGCGATGCGCTGGATAACTTTGGGCTCGATACCGTAATCCAATTCTCCCATCAGCGCCTCACCACTGAGCTTCAGCAAAACGCGACGATACTGAACCGGAGAATCACTCATACACAGCCCTCTTTGCTGTCAATGCCGGAACACCGGCCGCCATCAATTTTAGCGTATTCCTCAACCGGCGCCTTTAACTTGCGCCATGACCTCTTCGACGAAATTGTCTTCTTTCTTCTCGATACCCTCGCCAACTTCGAAACGCACAAAGGCGCTGACGCTGGCGCCGGCATCTTTCAGAAGCTTGCCTACCGACACGTCTGGATCTTTGACGAACGGCTGTCCGACAAGGGTAATTTCCTTGAGAAACTTGGCAATCCGTCCAGTGACCATCTTCTCGATGATTTCGGCAGGCTTGCCGGACGCTTCCGCCTGCTCCGAAAAGATGCGCCGTTCGGTATCCAGAGTTTCAGCTGGCACACCGGACTCATCGACACACAGCGGATTGGTTGCGGCAATATGCATAGCAATGTCGCGCGCCAGGCTTTCATCACCCCCGTCCAACGCGACGACCGCACCGATGCGCGCCCCATGTGTATAGAAGCCAATTGGACCACTACCGTCGACAAACGATATGCGGCGAACGGAGATGTTCTCGCCAACCTTCGTCACCAGTTCGGTGCGTGCTTCTTCAACAGTATTGGCGCCGTCGATAGCCTCTGATGCGAACGCGGCAACGTCCGACGTCCCGGACGCCAAGGCTGCTGTCGCAACTGCCTCGGCAAATGCGATGAAATTTTCGTCTTTCGCGACAAAGTCTGTCTCGGAATTAACCTCAACGATAACGGCCCTGGCGCCGTTCTTGCTTACTACGACACGACCATCGGCCGCGACGCGACTCGATTTCTTGTCCGCCTTGGCCTGACCTGACTTGCGCAACTCCTCGGCTGCAGCATCGAGGTCACCACTCGTTGCCATGAGCGCTTTTTTGCACTCCATCATGCCGGCGCCGGTGCGCTCGCGTAGCTCTTTTACCATGGATGCAGTAACAGACATCGCTCAGTCCTCCGCCTTCTCTTCAGCAAGCGGCTTGGCCTCGGACGCCGTCGTCTTCTTGGGCTCGGTCGCTGCCTCAGGCTCAGCGTCAGCCTTCACTTTAGCGGAGGCTTTCGGTTTCGCTTCTGCTTTCGGTTTGGCTTCCGCTTTCGGTTTGGCTTCTGCTTTCGGTTTGGCTTCCGCTTTCGGCTCGTCCTTCGACTCGGCTTTGGTCGCGGTCTTCACCTCCGGTTCTGCCTTCGCCACTGTGTCTGATTGCTCCGCAGGCTCGGCTTTGTCGGCGCCTTTCGGTTCAGCTTTCTTGACAGCCACCTTCTTCTTCGCGGCGGCTTTCTTGGCCGATTTCTTCTTTGTGGTTTTTTTCTTCGCGCGCGTTTTCTTCGGCTTGCCGTCCTCGTCGAGTTCTACGAATTCATCCTCGCCAAGTGCGACCTCGGGCAGCGATGCTTTACCGTCAAGTACGGCGTCTGCTATCAGTGACGAATATAGCTCAATCGCGCGCATTGCGTCATCATTGCCAGGCACGACGTAGTCGACGCCTTCCGGGGAACAGTTGGTGTCAACGATTGCAACAACGGGAATACCGAGCTTCTTGGCCTCGCGTATAGCAATGTCTTCGTGATCGACATCAACAACAAACAGGATGTCGGGTAGCGAGCGCATTTTTTTGATACCTCCCAGACTGCGTTCGAGTTTTTCCTGCTCACGACTCAGGCCCAGGACTTCTTTTTTGGTAAGGCCTTCAAAGCCGCCGTCTTCCGCCATTTGTTCCAGCGTGAGGAGACGTTTCACCGATTGGCGGATTGTTTTGTAATTCGTCAGCATGCCGCCGAGCCAGCGCTGAGAGACGAAAGGCATCTCGCAACGTTTGGCGTGCGTCTGGACCGCTTCGCGCGCGGCGCGCTTGGTACCGACAAAAAGGACGGTACCGCCGTCCGCGACAGTGGCTTTCACGAACGTGCTCGCTTCGCGCGCCAGCGGCAGGCTCTTCTCAAGGTTAATAATGTGGATTTTGTTACGTTCGCCAAAGATGAAGGGAGCCATCTTTGGATTCCAGTAACGGGTCTGATGACCAAAATGCACGCCAGCCTCTAGCATCTGGCGCATGGTTACGTCTGCCATTTCTATTTCTCCGGGTTAGGCCTCCGCATACCCCATCTCACAACCCCTTTTTTGGTGGGCACCCTGTGAGACGTGACGGTATACGTGTGTAGTTTTTTGCCTGCAGCGGCAACTAGTTGCTACTGCGGCGCGCGCTTTATACCATAGCCGACTGCACCCAACAACGCGGAATTGCAGGAATTTCAGGACCATCAGAAACCCGGCACCGACCCGCTAGCCGGGATCGGCCCAGAGAGCAGTGGGCACAGTAAAAAAAGCATGGCAGTGACGATAAAAAACGAAGAGCAGCGCGATAAAATGCGCGTCGCCGGCCGACTGGCGTCGGAAGTCCTCGATATGATTGGGGATTATGTCAAACCTGGTGTGATGACGGGCGAACTCGACCGAATCTGCCATGACTACATTACGGGCGAGCAGAGCGCTGTCCCTGCCCCGCTCAACTACCGGGGATTCCCGAAATCGATCTGCACATCGGTAAATCACGTCGTTTGTCACGGCATTCCCGGCAATAGGAAGCTCAAAGCCGGCGACGCCGTCAATATCGATGTCACGGTTATTAAGGACGGCTTTCACGGCGACACAAGCCGCATGTTTTTCGTCGGAGAGCCCAATATTCAGGCCAAGCGATTATCCGATATTGCCTTAGAAAGCATGTGGTTAGGTATTCGCGAGCTGGGGCCTGGGAAGCACCTCGGCGATGTGGGTGCGGCCGTGCAAAAGCACGTCGAGAAGCATCGTTTTTCGGTCGTTCGCGAGTATTGCGGCCACGGAATTGGCCAGGTGTTCCATGAAGATCCCCAGGTGCTGCACTATGGCAAACCCGGCACAGGACTGGAACTGCGCGAAGGCATGACGCTGACCGTCGAACCCATGGTCAATGCCGGCAAAGCGCAGGTGAAGCTGTTGCCCGATGGCTGGACAGTGGTGACTAAAGACCACAGCCTGTCGGCGCAGTGGGAACATACAGTTCTGGTATCAGCCGACGGCTACGAGGTCCTCACACTTGGTGCCAACGATCGCTGAAAAATCAATTGATTACGGCAAAACTCGTGCCGACTTGGCTAGTGCTGGCGAAGACCTCAAGACGCGCTTCATTGCCGGCGAGTCCGTGGTTGCCCTGGTGCACGCACGCGCCGTCACGATCGACAAGCTGCTGATCGGACTCTGGCAGCACGATGTCGCCGCCTCAGGCGCTGCCCTGGTCGCAGTCGGCGGTTATGGTCGCGGCGAGTTGCACCCCTATTCGGACGTCGACGTCTTGGTGCTGCTGCCCGACGAGCTGCCGGAAAACGGCGAAGAGGCGCTGTCCGCGTTCGTGACCGCGCTTTGGGATATTGGCCTCGAAATCGGCCACAGCGTGCGCACGATCGCGCAGTGTTTTGAAGAAGCCAGTTCGGACCTGACCGTCGCCACAGCACTCATGGAGGCGCGGTTGCTGGCAGGTCCCACTAAACTGTTCGAGGCGATGCAGGCCACCATAGCGCCCGACAAAATGTGGCCGTCGACGGAGTTCTTTGAGGAAAAACGCAAGGAACAAATCGTCCGCCATCACCGCTATCACGACACGGCCTACAATCTCGAGCCCAACGTCAAGGGCAGCCCGGGCGGACTGCGCGACATCCAGATGATCGGCTGGGTTGCGAAACGCCATTTCGGCGCTGCGACCCTTGCAGAACTCGTGCAACACGAATTTCTAACCTCGGGCCAACTACAGCGACTTGAAGACGGCCAGGCATTTCTCTGGCGCATTCGTTTCGGTCTGCACTTTTTGACGGGGCGCCGCGAAGACCGCCTGCTATTTGATCACCAGATCAAACTCGCACATCTGTTGGGTTATGAGGACGCAAGCTACACGCTCGCAGTCGAGCAACTCATGCAGCGGTATTACCGCACGGTCATGGACCTCAGTCGTCTCAACGAAATGCTGTTGCAGCTTTTCGAAGAAGCGATTCTGATGGACCCGAACGCGCCGCCGGAACCGCTGAACGCCAGATTCCAGATTAAGAACGGTTACTTGCAAACCGTGCACGATCGTGTGTTTGCCGACGAACCCTCAGCATTACTCGAATTGTTCCTGGTATTGCAACAGAATCCGGAAATTCGCGGTGTCAGCGCGTACACGGTCGGCCTTATCAAGCGCAACCTGCACCTGATTGACGACGAGTTTCGCCAGAGTCCGCGCAACCACCGCCTGTTTCTGAACATTCTGCGCGCCCCAGAGGGTGTTACGCACGAACTGCGACGCATGAACCTGTACGGCGTGCTGGGCCTTTACATTCCTTCCTTCGGTCGAATCGTTGGCCGCATGCAGTACGATTTGTTTCACGCTTATACGGTCGACGAACACACCTTGTTTGTTGTGAGCAACCTGCGTCGCTTTTCATTGTCCCGCTTCGACGACGAATTCCCGCGTTGCAGCGAGATTATGCAATCACTGGAGCAACCCGAGATCGCCTACCTGGGAGGGCTCTTTCATGACATCGCGAAGGGTCGCGGCGGCGATCATTCGGAGCTCGGTGCGGTCGACGCCGAAGCGTTTTGTCTTGAACATGGACTTAGCAAGTACGAGGCCGGCATCGTCGCCTGGCTCGTCAAGCATCACCTGATATTGTCGACAACCGCGCAAAAGAAAGACATTGGCGATCCCGAGGTTGTTACGGAATTCGCCAAGATCGTCGGCGATCGGCCGCACCTCGACTTCCTTTATCTGCTGACCGTCGCTGACGTTCGCGGGACAAACCCAAAACTCTGGAATTCGTGGAAAGCCCAGCTATTCAGAGACCTTTATGAGTTAACGCGGCGCGCTTTGCGGCGCGGCCTGGAAAACCCGATTGATCGCGAGCAGCTGATACTCGAAAATCAAACCAAGGCGCGAGAGATTCTCGGTGCAAGCAAATTACCCGACGAGCGCATTGACGAAGTGTGGCAGCTCATGAACGCCAACTACTTTCTCCGCCACCGCAGTAACGAGATTGCCTGGCACACGGAATGGCTGGCCGACTCAGACAGCGCTTCCGACATCGGACTTGTCGATGTGCGGCGTCGTGAAAACGGTGATGGCGTGGAAGCCATTCTGTACACGCCGCGCGCCAAGAGAACATTCGCCTATGCGACAGCGGTGCTGGACGAGCTCGGCATGACGATTATGGATGCGCGGATTGTGCCGTTGGAAAAAGGCTACAGTATCGATTCCTTTGTGTTCATGGAGCTCGATGAGCGAGTTGAGATCGACGATTCACGCATGAACAAAATCCGACGTTCCCTCACGCGTGTCTTAACGGCCTATGATGACGATGACGTAACCGTGACGCGGACGTTGCCGCGTCAGGCACGTATGTTCACTACGCAAACGTCGGTAGAATTCAGTCCGAGCATGTCGAGCGAAAATACAGTGCTTGAAATCGTCGCGGCCGACAGGCCGGGTCTGCTTAGCAAGATCGGTCGCGTGTTCATCGAGCACGACGTCGATATCGAGGCTGCGAAAATCATGACCATCGGTGAGCGCGCCGAAGACGTTTTTTACATTAGTGACGAGTCGGGGCGGCCACTGGACGAAAAAACACAGGATGAATTGCAGAGTGTGTTACTCGAAAGACTCGACAACGATCTCAATTAGCGGATAACAAGAATGCAGAAACTCGAAAAGATCATCGAACACGCGTTTGACAACAGGACGAATGGTTTCGACGACAAGGCGAAAGTCGAGGCCGCCGTAGCGGACGCCATTACCTTGCTCGATGAGGGTGAGGCGCGAGTCGCCGAACCAAAAGGCGACGGCTGGCACGTTAATCAGTGGCTCAAGAAAGCCGTGTTATTGAGTTTCGGTCTGGCCAACAATGAAGTCATTGAAAGCGGTCATACCCGATTTTACGACAAGGTCCCGTCGAAGTATGCCGACTACACGGCGGATCGATTCGCGGCCGACGGTGTACGGGTCGTACCGGACGCGGTCGTCCGTCGTGGCGCGTACGTCGCGCCGGACGTCGTCCTGATGCCGAGCTTCGTCAATATCGGTGCTTATGTCGACAGCAGCACGATGGTCGATACCTGGGCGACCGTGGGTAGCTGTGCGCAAATCGGCAAAAACGTGCACCTGTCCGGTGGTGTCGGCATTGGCGGTGTTCTCGAACCGATTCAGGCCGGTCCGACGATTATCGAGGACGATTGTTTCATCGGCGCACGGTCGGAGGTCGTCGAGGGCGTCGTCGTGGAGCGAGGCTCGGTGATCTCTATGGGCGTTTTTCTGGGTCAAAGTACCCGGATTTACAATCGGGACACGGGTGAAATCAGCTATGGACGTATTCCCGCGGGGTCTGTTGTCGTCTCTGGCAACTTGCCGTCGAGTGATGGAAAATACTCTTTGTATTGCGCAGTCATCGTCAAGAAGGTGGATGCGAAGACGCGCGCAAAAACCGGATTGAACGATCTCCTGAGAAATCTGGACTAAGCGCTCATGCTGACGGTTTACGGAATCAAGAGTTGCGATACGTGCAGGAAAGCCCGCACGTACCTCGCCGAGCAGGATATCGAGTTTCGCTTTCACGACGTCCGCGACGATGGACTCGATATTCAGATGCTCGAGCGCTGGGCCGCGCGCATCGATTGGGAGAATCTCCTGAACCGGCGGAGCCTGACCTGGCGCAAAATCCCGGAGGTCGACCGCGCCGGCATGGACAGTCAGCGCGCGTTTGCGCTCATACTCGAACGACCAACGCTTTTGAAACGGCCCGTGCTTGAAACCGAGAAGGTTTTGGCTGTTGGATTCTCTGCTGAACGATTCGCCGAATTCTGGACGCATTCTTCGTAGCTGCCTGCAATAGGATAGGCGCTTTTTCTCTCTTTTTTCAGATAGTTAAAGCCAAAATATAAATCAATGTCTGAAATTCGTTCCGAGCCCGTAATCGACCTTTTATGCGATCTGATTCGTCGCCCTTCTGTGACGCCGGACGACGCCGGTTGCCAGCTTGTACTCTCCGAGCGACTGACGCGGCTCGGCTTTGTCTGCGAGACGCTGCAATTTAACGATGTGACGAATCTGTGGGCGCGGCGCGGCAGGGAATCGCCTGTTTTATGCTTTGCCGGACACACCGACGTAGTACCGGCCGGAGATGAGCGCGACTGGAGCACCGAGCCGTTCGAACCGACTTTAATAGGTGATTGCATCTACGGCCGGGGTTCGGCCGATATGAAGAGCGGCCTTGCAGCCATGATTGTTGCGCTCGAAGATTTTCTCGCTACGAACGCCGATCATCAAGGCAGTATTGCTCTCCTGATTACAAGTGATGAGGAAGGCCGTGCACGCGACGGCACACTGAAAGTCATTGACGTGTTACGGGATCGCGATGAACACATCGACTGGTGTGTGCTTGGAGAGCCATCCAGCCAACGCGATCTTGGCGACGTAGTGCGCGTCGGCCGACGTGGTTCACTGAGCGGCATGCTGACGGTGCGCGGCGTTCAAGGGCACGTCGCCTACCCGCAACTGGCCGACAACCCGATTCGCCGTTTTGCACCGGTGCTTGCCGAGTTGCATCAGATAGAATGGGACACTGGTAACGACGCTTTCCCACCGACCAGCTTCCAGGTGGTCGATGTTCGCGCCGGAATCGGTGCACCGAACGTTACGCCGAGCGAATTATCCGCCCGTTTCAACTTCCGTTACTCGACCGAATGGACACACGAATCGCTGCAAGAAAAAGTCCATACTGTATTCGACGCACATGAGATTGACTACCAATTGAATTGGCATTTGTCAGGTAAACCATTTCTGACCAAGCCTGGCGCACTCATCGATGCTGTCTCGCAAGCGGTGACCGAAGAAACTGGCATCGCGCCGGAGTTATCGACGGGCGGCGGTACTTCCGACGGCCGGTTTATATCACCGGCGGGTACCGACGTCGTGGAACTCGGACCGGTGAACGCGTCAATTCACAAGGTCGATGAGCACGTCAAAGTCGCCGACGTCATTACGCTCACAAGTATGTATCGACGTATCATGGAATTGATGCTCCTCTAGCCCACCACCCGCCTTCCACCACCCACCACCCACCATTCAGAAGAGGCAAGCGGGCAATGCACCTAGGGCACGTAGCATGCTTTGTTGGCGGACTGCCTCGCTGCGCTCGCTTTAGGTCTCGCCAATTTGATGCCCTCCGGGTACAAACATCTTGTCCACTTGCACACGGCAGAACGATGGGGACAGTGGCGGTGAGTGCGGGGATGTCTCGCGAAGCGACTTCGCGTAGCGCGGAGCGAGCGAGATTTCCCCGTGATCGACGCCGTCGTGGAGATGGTGGGTGGTGGGTGGTGGGTGGTGGGTGGTGGAAGGCGGGGTGGGTCAGGTTTTTCGAAGATTATTCCAAATGCCGGCGATTCCGAGACCACCAAGTCCAATGATCACCCACGTCGGCATCGACAGCCCAAGCAGCCGCCACACGACTTCCGCGCACTCACCGGAGCCCTGGAAAATCAGGCTGAGCGCATCGAATAACGCAAAGTTGCCCATGATGTACTCGAAGCCCGGGCCGCAAGACGGTACCTTGTCGGCTGG